>Ga0307373_10001315_pt1 | contig 46589 bp, 39 predicted proteins | sample OX2MG_FD_202534 | JGI IMG/M metagenome (GOLD analysis project Ga0307373, IMG submission 202534) | Soil microbial communities from Risofladan, Vaasa, Finland - OX-2 | ecosystem: Environmental > Terrestrial > Soil > Coastal area > Acid sulfate soil | place: Finland: Risofladan, Vaasa | collected...
CCGCTGTCTTACCCTATACGCCGGCATCCGAGCATATCGCAGTACTATCCGTGCAAGCCTCAACGGACGGTTTCTCGCCCGCGGTTGCTTGCTGTTTTCATGTCGCCGGACCACAGACATCCCAATCCCCACCGGCTAACCGCCACGAATAAAGGAGCTTCCATGAAACAGTTAATCGCCGTATTCCACAAAGACGATGAAGGCGCGACCATGGTCGAATACGGTCTTATCGTCGCACTCATCGCGGTCGTCTGCATCGCGGCAGTTGCCCTGATCGGTACCCGTCTTACCGGTCTGTTCACCACCGTCGCGGGCTCAGTCTAATCCGGAAAAACGACCAACGAGCCGGTTCTTAGCGGGATCGGCTCGTATGCACATCATGCAATTCATTCCAGTTATTCTGCTCGTCGCTACCGCGGCGGCGGCGATCTCCGATCTCAGCACGGGCAGAATTTCGAATTGGCTCAGCTATTCGCTGGCAGCCCTGGCTTTCGTGCTCTACGCCGCACAGGGGCCGATACCCGGAGCGATCGCGCTGCTGGTGATGATCGGCGTCCTTGCCGCGAGCCTTCCGCTTTTCGCATTCGGGCTGTTGCGCGGCGGCGACGTCAAGATGATCGTCGCATGCAGCGCCCTGGTGTCCTATCACTATTTTTGGCAATTCATTTTATACACGATGTTTGCGGGTGGACTGTTGGCTCTCTTCGTCGCATGGCGTTCGGGTAGCCTACGCCGATCGTTTCAATCGGTCGGCAGCACGCTGCATCCGTTACTCGTCGGCGTCGTGCCGAGGTCGTTGCCTTTCACTACGGCCAAAATTCCCTATGGGGTCGCCATATTCGGCGGCGCCTCTCTCACCGCATTAGCGATGACCGCCATCCCGGCATTGAGGCTGTAAAACGATGAACGTCCGCAGAATCACCATCATTGCGGCAATCGTGTTCGCTCTCGGCAGCGCCGCGCTCGTCCTGATTTTCTTAAACTCGTTCCGTCAGGCGAATTCGCCCGAAGCCCTGATGACCAGAGTGCTGGTCGCCAACCAGAATATTCCGGCGCGCATTCCGATTACCGCAGCAATGTTTAGCGTCGAAACGCGCCCGCGCAGCAAGGTCGATCCGGATGTCCTCACCGATCCGAAGATGATCAACGGGCAGTTAGCGCTGATCGGTATGCCGGCCGGCTCGCTGCTTACGGCCTCAAAAATCGGAACGCCGGCCGACGTCGGGCTTTCGGTACGGCTCAAACCCGGGCAGCGCGCGATGAGCATCAGCGTCGATCCGGTGAAGGATGTCTCCGGGCTCATCCAACCCGGCGATCGCGTGGACGTGCTCGCACAAGGTCCCCGCATCGGCAATAGCGTTCAGCCGGCCGCGACCATTCTGCGCGGCATTCTCGTGCTCGCCATGGGCATCGCCCTCGAAACCGCGGGCGCAACACCTTCGCCGGTTGCGCAGAGCGCGTCGACCGTTACGCTGGCGGTAACCCCGGCGCAGGCTGATACGCTCATGACGGCCGATCAAAACGCCGTTCTCCGGCTCACGTTGCGCTCACCGAAAGAACCGATCGGGTCGGAACCGACCCAGCGCCTCGTCTTCGACGGCGCGGGTTACTCGCGCGGCTACGTGCCCGCGGCCGCAGCGCCCGCCCGAGCGTTCATTCCGGCGTTTGCGTCGGCGCCGAGGCCTACGATAGCCGGCGGCCCCACCATCAACGGCGTGACCGTCATCGACGGCAGCACGGTCATGGACGGCCCGCGTTCGTGAGTTGGATCGCGGTGGTCGGTTCCAAGGGCGGCAGCGGGGCAACGACGCTCACCTGGGAGCTCGCGAAAATGAGCTCGGGAACGCTGCCGTCGGCCGCGATCGACGCGGACTTTGCCGGGCGTCGCAGCCTAGCGGTGCTCGCCAAGTGCACCGACGAGTTAGATCTCGCCCGAGGCGAACACCCCGTTTCCATGCTCAAAGTCGACGGTGTGATGACGATCGAAATGAGCGAGAGCTTCGATGCGGCGCTGGCCGTGAACGCAGAGGTGAGCGAAGCGCTGGCTAAGACGCTGGACGTCGGCTATGCGATGGTGTTCGTCGATGCAACGCAGCCGTTTGCAGCCGCTACTCGCCCGCTGATGATGCGCGCGACGAGATACTTACTCGTTACGCCCCCGACCCTGCTCGGGATCACCGGCGCGCGAGCGATGCTCAATTCGATGATCCGCTTCAATTTCCCCAAAGACCGCATTTTCGCTGTATTAGAGTGGCATTCGGGCCGTCTGGACGTAACGCCGGCCGAGATCGAGCGCAACCTCGGCATTCCGGTTCTCGCGCAGATTCCGCCGTCGTCGGAGCGGACGTATCGCAAATCCATCGACGATCTGAGCCGCGCCTTGCTCGCCTTGCCGGAGGAACCGCGGGCCGATTCGGTCGTGTCCGCGACGCATGCCTCGCTCGGCGAGCGACGGACGATTCGCCGTGCCAACGCCATGCCGGACATCTCCGCGAACGGCGAGGCGACTCGCAGCGCCGGCGGGGAACGCCAGCCTTTCGATCTCCAGGCGCCCGCCGAAGATCCGAGGCGCGACGTTGTGGCCGAACGGCGCGCGATTCTCAAAACGGATATCCACGCCGAACTCGGCAAACGCATCGACTCCCTAAAAACGAGCACGCGTTCTCAGTCCGAAATGAAAAAAGTCATCGAAGATCTCGTTACGGAGATCATCGCCGATCGGAAAAACTTGACTCCCGAGGAGTCGACGCAGCTGCGTCAAGAAGTCCTAGACGAGGCGCTGGGATTAGGGCCGCTCGAGGATCTTCTACAGGACGACTCGATCACCGAGATCATGGTGAACGGTCCAAGCATCGTCTACGCGGAGCGCAAGGGCAGACTCGTCCTCACCAACGTCCGTTTCTCAAGCGAAGGCCAGCTGCGCCAAACGATCGATCGTATTATCACCCCGCTCGGGCGTCGAGTCGACGAGGCCTCCCCGCTAGTCGACGCGCGTCTACCCGACGGGTCGCGCGTCAATGCGATCATCGCGCCGCTAGCGCTCGACGGCGGCGTGCTCACGATTCGGCGCTTCGGCAAGCATCGCATGGGGATTCCCGACCTGTTACGACTCGGCGCGCTGACCGAACAAATGGCCGATTTCCTGCGCGCTTGCGTCGAATCCCGAATGAACATCCTCGTCTCGGGCGGCACCGGGTCCGGCAAAACGACGCTCCTGAACATCATGTCGAACTTTATTCCGGACGGCGACCGCATCGTCACCATTGAGGATGCGGCGGAGCTCTTGCTCGGAAAACCGCACGTCGTACGTCTCGAATCGCGCCCGCCGAATATCGAAGGCTACGGCGAGGTGAAAATTCGCGACCTCGTCCGCAACGCATTACGCATGCGTCCGGACCGCATCGTTGTCGGCGAATGTCGCGGCGCCGAAGCGCTCGACATGCTTCAGGCCATGAACACGGGCCACGACGGTTCGCTCACCACGTTGCACGCCAACTCGCCGCGCGATTCGATATCGCGCCTTGAGATTCTGGTGATGATGGCGGGATTCGATCTGCCGGTCCGCGCGATTCGCGAGCAGATCGCGAGCGCGATCGACCTGGTGATCCAGACGACGCGCCTGCGCGACGGGTCCCGCAAGATCGTCGCCATTACCGAAGTCGTCGGCATGGAAGGCGACGTCGTCACGCTTCAGGATATCGTCAAGTTCAACCAACACGGATTAGATCTCGACGGTACGGTCAGCGGTGACTTCCAATACACGGGCGTCCAGCCGTATGCAATCACCCGTTTCGACGAGCACGGTATCGAATACGACATCCGTCAACTCTCGACGATGGCCCAGGACGCAACCGCGTGGTAGCAGCGCTCACGTCCACGTTTATCGGAGTGTTTCTAGCCTTCGGCGGAACGATCGCGTGCTATATCGTCGTGAACGGCATGATAGCGCGCGAACATCCACGCGTCACTAAAGCCGCATCCCTCTTAGAACTGGCGGGTATCGGCCGGCCGGTAGACGTCGTGGCTACGGCGATCTTCGCCACCGGCGCCCTGCTCTGGTTCTTCACCGTTCTCGTAGCGCACCTGAGCCTCGTGCCAGAGCTGCTCGCGTTGCCGCTGTTTGAAGCTGCGGTTTTTTACGCGGCCTCATTTTGGATAAAGAGGCGCGTCGCGCAGCGTCGCTCCCGCTTCCTGGACCAACTCGAGATGGCGTTGCGCTTGATGTCCGGGGGCGTTCGGATCGGTTTAAGCCTGCCCCAAGCGATGGCGCACATCATCGAGGAGATGACGGACCCGGCACGCCTCGAATTCCGCCGCGTCGTTACCCAGACCCGCGTCGGCGTCTCTATGCCCGATGCGCTCGATTCGCTCGCCGAACGGATGGCGGGCAACGAAACGTTGATGCTCGCTCGCGTGATTCGGGTGCAGCGCCAAACCGGCGGCAGCCTCTCATTGATTCTCGATCATCTCGCCGAAACGATTAAAGAACGGCGTCAAATCCAGCGAAAAATCTCCGCGCTGACGGCGGAGGGACGGATCGGCGCCCTGGTTCTCGAGGCGCTTCCCGTCGGGGTGGGTTTCTTCGTTCTGGTCATGGAGCCGCCGATGGGGAAAGCCCTGATGAGCACGCTGATCGGCCACGCCGTGCTCGCCGTAGCCGTGGCACTCGAACTCATGGCGATCTATTCGTTGAATAAGATGCTGAAAGTCAACGTGTAATCGTGCTGCTCGGCATCATCGCTGTGTGCGTTGCGATAACGATCGGCCTCTTCGTCGTCTCGTTAACACCGCAAAAAAGTCCGCTTTCGGAGCAACTCGAGCATATCAGGTCTCGCAACATCTCGGGCCCGGCGCGCGAACGCTTTGCCGCCATGGAGAAAATCTTCGGGGACGACGGCCGCTCGCAATTGCAACGACAGTTGATGGAAGCGGGCTGGTACACGACAACGCCCGCGCAAATGGGCGCGCGAGTTGGAGGCGGCCTCATCGCAGGCATCGCGGTCGGCTTGCTGCCGCTATTCTTTCTGCATCCGTTCGAATCGGCGTATCTCCTGATACCGCTTATCCCGGCGATCGTCGGCGGGTATCTCCCGTTTATGGCTCTCAATCAAGCCATCGCCAAACGTAAGGAAGAAGTACAACGGTCGCTCCCCGATTTTCTCGACATGGTCGCAACGACCGTGCAAGCCGGCATCGCGCTCAACCAGGCCTTAGGGTATGCCGTGGCGGTAGCGCCCGGCGCGCTGGGGGACGAAATCAAGGAATGCCTCTCGCAGATCCGCCTCGGGCGCAGCCACGGCGACGCATTGCGCGCGGTAGCGATGCGCGTCAGTCAACCGCAGCTAACGGCCACCATCACGGCGATTACGCAAGCCGAAAAGCTCGGTGCGAACATCTCAACGCTTCTCAACGAACTCTCGATCGACGTCCGGAACGAACGCGTCATGGCGGTTGAAGAGCAGGCCGCGAAGCTGCCCATCAAAATGGTCTTTCCCATGGCTCTGTTCTTACTGCCCGCGCTGTTCACGATCATCTTCGGCTCGGTTGCGGCGGAACTGCTTCCGCAGTTCGTGAGCTGGGCGAAATGAACGGGAGCTTAGCCCTCGTGGGCGCGCTGATGTTTGCATCTTCCGGGTGGTTCGGCTACGCGCTTGCGAACGTCCTCATCCAGCGTTGGCACGGCGATCGTTTTGGTGACGTATGGCCGCTGCTCGTGGTGCCGGCGTGCGCGATCGCCGGTGCCGAATTCGGGCTGCGCGAGACGAACCCGCTACATCTGTTGGCACTGAGTTTCATCGTCGTCGCTTTGGTTGCGCTCGTACGGTGCGACGTTCGCATCCATTGGACGCCGCCTTGGCTTTCGCTGATCCCGCTGGCGTGCATCTGCGTTCTAGCGCTCCTGCAGCACGCATATGCGGTACCGCTCGCGGCGTTGCTGGTTTCCGTGCCGTTTGCAAGCGTCGCCCTCATGACAAAGGGCGCCGGCATGTCCTGGAGCGACGTGCGCGTTGCGGCCTTAGGGGCGTCGCTGCTTGGACTGTTTCCCGCAGTCGTCGCTTTTTCCGCCGCGGGACTGCTCCTGGCTTTCATACAATGGGGACTGCGGCGGCACGCGACCGTTCAGATGGCACCCTATCTCGTCGGCGCGACCGTCGTCGCCGCGCTCGCGTTCGGGGGTTAGCGCGTTGTATTCATTCGAAAATCAGGCAACCGGTGAAGTGGTCGCGCGCAAGGTGCTCGCGCCCAAAGGGTGGTGCGGCCGAAACCTGGGGCTGCTGACGCGCTCGTCGATCGACGCAGACGAAGGCTTGTGGATCAACCGTTGCTTTGGAATCCACACGATCGGCATGCGCTTTCCCATCGACGTTGTTTTTCTCGACGACGCATTTCGCATCGTGAGCATACGCCGGGACGTGCGCCCCGGTTGCCTTGCCGTCGCCCAAGCCAATGCCACGCACGTCGTGGAGTTGCGAGCCGGAACGTGCGAGGAATTCGATATGTTATGCGGCGATCGGATGAGATTCGTCCAATCAGCGTCCGGCGATGGCGGGCAACCATGACGCGGCTGCGGCACCGATCAGGATCGCAGCCGCGATAGCTGGGCCGAACGGCAAGGCAATGCCGAACCGCCGCCCCAGGATCAGAGCCGCGATGACGAATCCGGCGCACGCGATCGCCAAAGCCGCGAGCCCGGGCACGGGGCCCACGGCAGCGCCGATGATGGCCGTAGGAACGATATCGCCGAATCCGGGTTCTTTGCCGAGCAGTTGCCCGCCGAAATAGATCGCCAACGCGATGCCGCCGAGCGCGACGATGCCGGCAGCGGCGTTCGGCGCGATACCGGCATACGCGCTAGCTGCGAGTACGGCAAAGAGCGTGGGCACGGTAATTTCTTCCCACAGGTACCCATGGCGAACGTCGCCGCACGCCGCGATGCCGATGCCGGCTAAAGCTAGGCCCACCGCGATCCGTTCGGAAGGGGGAGCCAGCAACGCCCCCGCAAGCGCGAGAACCCCCACCGCAACGATCTCCGCAAACGAAACCGCGGAAACGCCCTCGCGCAACGCGTTTCGGCGGTCGATCAACACGCTTAAAAGAAACCATAGAGCAACGAGCGCCGTCGTCCATGCGAGCGCCGGCATTAGCCATATCCAGGAGTCGGACCGCCGCACCCGGGGATGGAAGCATTACGCATACAAGTCAATGTTTCGGCCTACCGGATCGAAGCTTAAGGGCTCGCTCGCGAAATCGGGGATCACCCCGGAGTGGTTCGTGACGGCAATCGTGGCGGTTCGCGCGCGCTTCGCCAATTCCGTTCCGGAAACGATCGGCGGATTGACACGGACGGCCAAAGGAGCCGGCGACGCTCTAATCGCCAATTCAAAACCCATCAGGGTCACTTTATACCCATTTTGGGTGGAAAATAGAATCATTTTCCCAGGTGACGCAAGAGAGTTTTCGCAGCCTCCGAGAGGATGCATGCTTCGGTAGGTTCCATCCGGCGCTCCGCGAACGGGCCGACGATGAAACGCTATTTTGGGATCTTCGCCGTTCTGCTTCTGGGCGTCGCAACGAGCGCGTGCTCGTCGCATACCGCCGATTCTACAGCCGGCTCGACCGCTGCCGTCGCCGCCTCGGCAACGACGGCGCCCGCAGCACCCGCCAAGACTGCCCAATCGACGAATGCCGCCGCCATCGCGAACGGGCGTGCGATCTTCCTCACGGGCATCGATGCGAGCGGCTCGCATATCGTGGCGAAGCCGCCCGCGCAGAGACCCAGTTGCGCGGCATGTCACATGCCGACGGGGGCCGGAGGCGTCCACTTTCCCGACGGCGCGGTGAGCGCCGATTTGCGGCATGCGGCGCTCGTAACCCATCAAAAGCCCCCCTACACGCTCGCACTCCTGGAGCGAGCCGTCTCCGCCGGCATCGATAACGATGGCGACAAACTCGACCCCGTCATGCCGCGCTGGGTGCTATCCCAACGCGACCTTCACGACGTTGCGTACTACGTCCTCACGCAGTTGAAGTAACCGTCCGCCGAGCCCCTATTGGCCCAGTGGGTGCGGCGACGGGCGCCCATGTGGCTGAGCTTGGTGCGAACCGCCCTTCGGGCTTGCACCCTGATGCGCTTGCTGCTTCGGCGCCTGCTGATGCTGCGGCTGCGGTCGTTGTGCCTGCTGACGCTGCGGCTGCGGTCGTTGCGCCTGTTGACGCTGCGGCTGCGGTCGTTGTGTCTGCTGATGTTGCGGACGCGTCTGCTGTTTCGGCGCCTGACGTATCGGCATCGCTTGATGGGGAGATTGGCGGATCTGTGCGTGTGCGCGGTCGGACGCTCGAATCGGTGCGAACCCTGCCGGGCGATTGTTCGCGGCGAGGGGTCTTTGGACGCTCACGTTCGGCGGACGTCCATGGTTGACGGCCTGTAGGTAGTTCCGGTTCTGCGCGGCGATCCGGACGTGTTCTTGCTGCGCGTTCGTCATTGCGTAATGACGCTCGCGTCCCCACGCGATTTGGTGGCTATCCGGGCGCGCGTTCACGCCGCCGCGACCGCCATTGTAGCTCACGTGACTACCGTTGTATTCGTTCGTTCCGCGATCGGAGTAGACGTAACGTACGACCGTTCGATTGACGTTCGTAATCGCGGTATTGTAGTAGAACGTGTTGTTCTGCCAACGCCCCCCGGTGTAACCCGAGCCGTTGTACCCGTTGCCATAGTTGATGCCGCCGTAGTAGCCGACGTTCTGTGCCCAATATCCGGGAACCCAACGATACTGTCCGCCCGGGTTGGAAGCCCAGTATCCTGGGGTCCATAGCAAATTCGGCTGCGGTGGCGTCACCCAGGTTCCAGGAACCCAGAAGTAACCGGCCGGCCCGGCAGCCCAATATCCCGGCTGCCAAATCAGGTTTTGTGCCGGGGCGGGTGGCTGATAGTACGCCGGCAATGCCGGCGGAGCCAAACTCGTCAAAAGACTGAGGATCCCGGACAAGCTTCCGAGGCTGGAAAGATCCTGGGCCTCGGATCTCGCCGGAACCGTCGCGAATAGAAAAAATGCGGCAGCTAGGCCGATGATTGCGCGTTGGATGAGTCGCATGGAACGTCCCTTCAGACGGATGTCTTAGGGGGCTTACCCATTAGGAGGCCGTTTCACCACATAACAACATGGGTCGCCGGCCGGCGACCCATGTTGTTATGTGAGGTGCGTTTACTTGAGGCGGAAAATCGCTACGGTATCGCCGTAGGGATACCCAAGCTGGAAGTTTCCACCCGCGGCGACGGCGATGTATTGCACGCCGTTCACCTCGTAGGTAACCGGAGGTGCGTTCACGCCGGCGCCGAGTTGATAGCGCCATACGCGCTGCCCGGTCTTGGCATTGAACGCATCGAACCAGCCGTTCCCCTCGCCCATGAAGACCAGGTTACCCGCAGTCGCTAGCGCTCCGCCGATTAACGGCTGCGGCGCGAGATACTGCCATGCAATTTTTCCGGTATCCATGTTCACCGCCACGAACGGGCCGTTCTGTACGCCGTTCTTCGCGATGTTCGTAAACGCGCTGCCCAGGCGAATTTGGCCGGGGCCCGTATGCGGCTCTTGCGTTGTGAAGTTCATGAGCTGATTCATCGCCATGACGTACATATCGTGCGTCTGCGGCGAGTACGCCGGAGGCGACCACTCGGCGCCGCCGTTTGCACCGGGGAGCATCGCCACGCCGGCCTTGGTCGGCGTGCTGAACATATTCTTCGACATCATCACGAACGGCGCGGATTTACGGATCAGCTTACCGGTCCGACGATCGACGATAAAGATCCATCCCACCTTGCCGGCCTCACCGGCGGCGGGAATCGTCTTGCCGTTTTCGTGCACGTCGAACAGCACCGGGTTGCTGACCGCATCGTAATCCCACACGTCGTGCTTAACTTCTTGGTAGTACCAGCGGAGTTTCCCGGTGTTCACGTCGATCGCCACGATGGAATCGGTATAGAGATTGTCGCCCTTACGCACGGCTCCGAACAGGTCCGGGTTCGGATTACCGGTGCTGAAGATCAACAAGCCCAACTTCGGATCGATCGCGGGCGTCGTCCAGACCATCCCGCCGCCCTGCTTCCACGAATCGCCCTCGAAGCTCTTGGGATCGGTCGTCCAGAACTGCCATTTCTTCGCGCCGGTGTTCGCATCGAACGCGGCAACGAATCCACGGATCGCCCACTCGCCGCCCGCGCTGCCCACGATCACGTTGCCGTTGTACAGCGTTGGCTGCATCGTTTCGGAATAGCCGAGCGTCGGATCCGCCAGGGTCTTCTGCCATAGGACTTTGCCGTTGTCGGCATCGAGTGCCAATAATTGATCGTCGAGTGTGTCGACAAACACTTTGCCATAGCCGACCGCGACGCCGCGATTGACGGGGCCGCAGCAAATCTGGAACGAGCCCAGGTTATAGGTCGTCTCCCAAATGCGTTCGCCCGTAACGGCGTTGAGCGCCATGATCTTCATCTTGTCGCTCACCACCGGCGTGGTGATGTACATGACGCCGCCGACGACGATCGGCGTGGTTTCAAAACTCGCCGTCATGCCGGTCTGCGCGAGCGCGGCCGGAGTGAGCGACGCGACGTTCGCGACGTTGATGGCCGAGAGCGGAGAATAGCGATCGTTTGAATAGGTACGGCCGGGCAGTACCCAATCTTGGTTATTCGCCGACGCTCCGGTCATCATCGCATCCGAGACGTTGACGTTGGTGGGCATCGGTCCGAAGACGGTCGTCGTGGGCGCGGCTTGGCGAACGATTTCGTTATTGTTCGCAGCACCTGGGCTCGACGACACCGCCACCGCGTTTGAAAGGTTAACGCTCGAAAGCATCGTCGTATCGAGCGGATGACTTCCCGAAGTGAAGCCGTTTTGCTGGAGAAGGTACGCCATTACCGCGAGATAGTTATCGCTCGTGAGCGATCCCGGCGCGTTTGCAGGCATCTGCTTGCTAATGAAATCGTACATCTGCGCGCCGGTTTGATAATTCACTAGGGAGTGCGCGAAGCGCGCGCCGACGAGTGAAGGGCCGCTCTGCCCCTGAAGTTTTGCACCGTGGCACTGCGCGCAACTGGCCGAGTAGACGGTCGCGCCGGTAGATGCTTGAGCATCCGTAAAATAGCCGGTACTCGCCGCGCCGGTCGGGGCACCGGTAGCGGTGCCGCTCGCCTCGCCGGTCGCAGCGGCCGTGGCCTCTGTTGCCGCCGTTGCGCCCGAAGTGGTGCTCGTCGAATTCGATCCGCCGTTACAACCCGCGAGGACACCGATGGAAAAAATCGCGCAGGTTGCGGCGAACGTCGTTAGCCTAGACCGAAAATACATCAAGATTATCCCTCCACCCGGCTACCTTGGACCCCCATTCAAGCGGTTCCCGTCTGGGCCGGCGGTCCGAAAATACCACCTACCGCACGAGGCCGGCCAGCTTCCATCCTAGGTAGGCATTGAAAACCGCAATCGGCACGGCGACGACGACGCGCGTCCACATGTGGCGCCAGATCGAGACGTGGTAGAAGGCGGTGACGTTGTTGGCGATCGTGCCGCCCATCCAAGGAATCAGCCGCAAAGCGATGAGGAAGAGCGGGGAGCCCACGGGCAGACGTCTGGCCCATGCCGGGAGGCGTTCCAAATCCTCATGGAGATGGAGGCGCGCATCGGCATGCCGAGCGAGCGCATAGGTGCTCACCCCGCTCAGGACCACCGCTACGCAGTTGATGGCGGCGCCTTCCCAGACTCCAAAGATCGCCCCGTTGAGAAGCGCGAGCGCCCCGGCCGAGATAAACGGCGCGCTTGCCAAAGCGGTGTAGATCCCAACCGACAGCAGCGGCCCAAGCGCCCCGGACGTGAGCAACCACTCGCGCATGGTCTCACGACGGTCGATCACGAGATAACCCAGCCACAAGACGAGGCTCAACGTGGCGAGCGGTTCGAGAATCCACAGATGACGCCGCATCGCGGTCCGGCTCCTCAATCGATCCGTTTGCGGAAACGCAGGATGGCGGTGACGAACACCCCGAGCCCGAGCAGCGTCAGCAGCAGAATCTGCGGCCAGAGAAAGTCGATCCCGACGCCCTTGATGATGACGCCTCGCACGATCGTAAGGAAATAGGTCAGCGGCACCAGATACGACAGCGCTTGGAGCACGGGCGGCATCGCCGCTACGGGGAAGATGAATCCCGAAAGCAGCATGCTCGGCATCAGAAAAAACTGGATGAGTTGCATCGCTTGAATGTACGTTTTCGAAATCGTGGAGACCAGCGTCCCCATGCCGAGCGTCGTAAAGAAAAAAATGAACACCGTAAAGTACAGCAATAGGACGCTTCCGACGACCGGCACGCCGAACCAAAGCACCGCCAGGAGCAGGATCGTCGTGACGTTGATGTATCCGATGGTCATCAGCGGTATCATTTTTCCGAGCATCAATTCCGAGGACCGAATCGGACTGACGATGAGCTGCTCGAGCGTTCCGAGTTCGCGCTCTCGCACGATCGTGCTCATGCTCAGAAACGTCATCGTGAATTGCATCACCAGCGCGAGCACGCCCGGCACGATGAAGACCTCTTGGCGAAGGGATGGGTTGAACCACGCCCGCGTCCGGACGTCGACGCCGACCCGAGGAACGGCCGCGCCGCTCAGATGCAGCGTCTTGAGCTGCATCGACGCAGAAACGCTGCCGCCGATGGCTTGAGCAACCGAGAGACTCGTTCGCGCCGCCGTGGCGTCGGAAGCGTCGACCGCGACCATCACTTGGGGTCTCTTGTTCTGATGCAGCAGCTTCGCGTAGTTCGGCGGAATGACGATGCCGGTCAGGGCATCGCCGCCTTCGATACGGTGCACCACGTCCTGCATGTTCTTCGCATAATATTTGATCGAAAAGTACTGCGAATTCGTAAAGGCCTGCAGCAACTCGCGGCTTTGAGCGGTTTGCGATTGATCCCACACGATGGTCGGCTGGTACCTGACGTCGCTCGAAAGATAGCCGTAGAGAACCACTTGAATCAGCGGCATCAGGATCGTTACGGCGACCGTTCGCCGATCGCGGAAAAACTGCACGTATTCCTTGAGGGCGATCGTCCAGACCCGCTGCCAATTCATGCCGGCCGGCTTCCCGACGCGCTCGAGCCGGTGACGATACCGGCAAACACATCCTCCAGCGACGGCGTGATCGGCGTCAGCGCCGGCAGATGAATGCCGCGCGCTTCGATGACGCTCTGCAACGTCGCTATGTCGTCGCCTCGTTCGAGGGTTACGTGTAGCGAGGATCCGTACAGCGAGGCGCTGCGTACGTATGCGAGGTCGTCGAGCGTATCCAGCAGCGCGATGTTATCGGGCGAGACGATTTCCACCGTTATCCCAGCTTCGGGTGCGTGCTTGAGCGCTTCCGGCGAACCGCGCGCGATGACGCGCCCACCGTAGATAAACGCGAGTTGGTTGCAATGTTCGGCCTCATCGAGGTAATGCGTCGTCACCATCACCGTGGCGCCTTCATCCGCAAGCTCGACGATCAGCTCCCAAAACTCGCGGCGCGATAGCGGATCGACTCCCGACGTCGGCTCGTCCAGAAACAGCATTTTCGGGCGGTGGAGCAGCGTGCATGCGAACGCAAGGCGTTTGCGAAACCCGCCGGGGAGCGATCCCGCGAGTTGCCGGCGGTGCTCCGTTAAGCCCACGCGGCTTATCCACTCGTTAACGGCGGCGCTTTGCGCGGAACCGTATATCCCGAATAGTCCGGCGTAAAAGCGCAGGTGCTCCTCAACGGTCAAATCGTTCCACAAGCTCGACCCCTGAGACATGTAACCGATGCGGAGCTTGATCGATTCCGGGTCTCGCGCGACGTCGTATCCGAGCACCTCCGCGCTACCCGACGTGGGAGCCAACACGCCGCATAACATGCGGATCGTGGTCGACTTTCCCGAACCGTTCGGCCCGAGAAAACCCCAAATCTCGCCGGACTGGATCTCGAACGAGACGCGATCCACCGCCACGAAATCGCCGAACCGGCGCGTGAGGGATTCCACTCGAACGGTCGTTGCCATCGTCGTTACGCCGTGAGTTTCGCCACGAACGCATCTTCGAGCGACGGCGGGATCTCGCGAATACGCACGTCACCGATCTGCGCGGATTGCAGCCGCTGCGCAATCTGGGGCATCGCTTCGGCCGCCGTAGCAACCAGCGCGTGCAGCGTATCCCCGAAGACCTCGATGCTGCGCACGAGCGGTTCCGTGCGCAATAAGCGCCAGGCATCCGCGCGTTTCGCGCAGCGAATCTCGACGATGTCGCCTTGGAGCTGCTCTTTGAGTTCCTTGGGCGTGCCGCAACTCAGGATCGAGCCCCGGCTCATAAACGCAACGTGCACCGCACGTTCGGCCTCGTCCATGTACGGCGTGCTGACGAAGATCGTGGTCCCGGTGTGATTGATACCGTAGAGGATCCGCCAGAACTCCCGGCGCGAGACCGGATCGACGCCGGCCGTGGGTTCGTCCAGGAGAATCGTCGTCGGGCTATGGATGAGCGTGCAGGCCAAAGCGAGCTTTTGCTTCATGCCTCCCGAAAGCTCGTCGGCAAGTCGCGCATGGAACGGCGTCAACGCGAATTCATCCAGTAAGGACTTGGAACGGGTCTCGAACATGTCTCTCGTGACGCCGAAAATGTCGCTGTAGAAGCGCAGATTTTCCATCACCGAAAGATCGGGGTAGAGGCTGAAGCGCTGCGGCATATATCCGATCATCGCTTGCACGCGAGGGGCATCCGCGACGGCATCGACGCCGTCGACGCGCAGGTTCCCGGAATCTACGGCGAGGGCGCCGCAGATCAGCCGCATGAGCGTCGTCTTGCCGGCCCCATCGGGGCCGACGAGTCCGAAAATCTCCCCTCGCGCCACTTCCAGGGTCAACCCGGCCACCGCAACGGTCGCGCCGAAACGTCGCGTGACGCTTACGATCTCGATTGCCGCATTCACGGCCGCGGGCTCGGTGACGTGCTGATGACGGCGTCGACGGGCAGCCCCGGTTTGAGCGATCCCGTCGTGTCGCGAAGTTGAATCTTCACGCGAAACACCAGGTAATCGATGCGATCTTGCTTGGTCTGAACGTTCTCCGGCGTGAATTCAGCCGTATTGCTGATCTCCGTCACGCTGCCCGCGAACGCGCGGCCCGGCATCCCGTCCACAGATATGTCCGCACGCGCGCCGGTCTTGACGTGCGGCAAGTCCGTTTCACTCACGAACACGTAGACGTATGGGTGGGCAAGATCGCCGATGGTCATGACGGCCGAACCCGGGGCGACGAGGTCGCCGACTTCAAAGTTGTGCGAGATGACGTAGCCTGCGAACGGGGCGACGATGTCGGTCTCATCGACCTGATTTTGAGCCAATGCCAAAGCCGCGCGAGCTTGCCCGAGTTGGCCCTTTGCAGCTAGAACTTGCGCGCGCCGCTGCGCCACGAGTTCCCGTTCCGCCCTGGCGGAGTCGAGCGTCGCGATCGATTGCCGATGCTGCGAGCGGGACGCAAGGACGCCGAGTTGACGGATCTGGACGTTGCTGCTATTCGCCCTTGCGAGCGATACCGCATCGCGAGCGGCCCGCATTTGCGCATCGGCGGTCGCGTACGCAGCCGTTGCGTCGTCGAGTGCTTGGCGGGGCATGTCGCCGGTAGCGACTAAGCTGCGGGTACGGGAAAGATTGGTGTTCGCGCGTGCGTATGTCGACTGCGCGGCCGCGAATTGCGCTTGCGCTTGGTCGACGGCGAGCGCCGCAGTTTTCTTCTCGATATCCAAGTTCTCGCCGGCTTGACCGAGGCTCGATCGCGCAATCGAAACGCCTTCGCTCGCCCGAGCAAGGTTCGTCTGATACGTCGCCGCCTGCAGATCGTACGCCGCTTGCGAAGCGGTCACTTGCGCGAGGGCGGCGGCCACGTTGGCCCGTGCTTGTTCGAGGTTCAGCGCCGGATCGCGCCGTTCCAAGACCGCAAGGATCTGCCCCTTCTTCACCGGATCGCCGTCATGCACGCGTAACTCGAGTAGACGTCCTTGCACCTTCGGCGAGAGGTCGCTTTCGGTCGCTTCGATCGTGCCGGAGGCCTCTATTCCCCGAACGGGCGTTAAGCGCGCAACGACGCCCATCGCGATCGCGATAACGACGAGCACGGCGATCACCACGGCAGCAAGTACCAGAACGCGCGTTCGGTCGGGCGATTTCATAGCCTTCTACTGGCCGTAGACGAACCAAGCAAGCACGGCGGCCGACACGACAATCCAAGCGATAATGGCACAATCGCGGTATCGCCGTCGCCGTGCGCAATCGCGCCGATGTGCGTCCGATTCTCGCAACATGGCGTTGAGTACGATCGAGCGGGCGCGCTCCAGCGGGTCAACGCGTATCGGTCTCACACATCCCCCTAGCCTAAGGCAGCGTCACCATCGTACCGAGGAGGCTTCCAGAGAATGGGAAGGTTCGATGACGTTTCCTAGACGCAGAGAAGTCGAGAATATCCCTCTTGCGGCACGGCTTCGCCGCGATGCACGTCGAACGACATGCCGTGCGACTCGCCGTAGTAAGCGTTGACGTCGAGCACGATCGTACGCCCACGAGCTATGCGGGTGACCCTCGGCCCTCGAGCGATCGCGATCGCCAATTCCAAGGATCGCTTCCGCGTCGTTGAATTGCGCGATCACCGATCGCGATGCGAGGACCCGCAAACGCTTTGACGAGCGCGGGTCTGAAGGACCGTTTGTGTCAAAAGAGGCATCGCACAGTATGGTGTAGACGGCTCGGCAAATTTCTTGACGATCCGCTCAGCGGAGGCTTCGCCCCATGAACCTTTCCGGAAAGACCGCCTTTATCACCGGCGCCGCCAGCGGGATCGGCTTGACCATTGCGCGCTCGATGGCGCGCGAGGGTGCGAGCATCGCGATCGCCGATATCAACGGCGAAGCGGCCGCTCGTGCTGCGGGCGAGATAGCGGCTCTTGGGGGCCGTTCGTTAGCGCTCGCGCTCGACGTTACTGACGAGCGGGCCGTCGACGACGGGGTCCGACGCACCGTCGAGACCCTAGGCGGCCTCGATATCTTGGTAAGCAATGCCGGCGTCCAACACATCGCGGCGTTGCACGAGCTTGCTTACAGCGATTGGCGTCGTCTGATCGCGGTGCACCTCGACGCGGCGTTTCTCACCACGCGTGCCGCGCTGCGCCACATGTATGCGGTGCCTGCGGGCGGCGCGATTATCTACATGGGATCGGTGCATTCCAAGGAAGCCTCACCGCTCAAAGGCCCATACGTGGCGGCAAAGCACGCGCTCTTGGGCCTATGCCGCGTCGTCGCTAAAGAAGGCGCACCGCACGGCGTGCGCGCGAACGTCATTTGCCCGGGTTTCGTGAGAACGCCGCTGGTCGACCGCCAAATTCCGGAGCAGGCGGCAGCGCTCGGCCTCTCTGAAGCGGATGTTATCGCAAAGGTCATGCTCAAAGAGACGATCGACGGTGAATTCACCAGCGCGCAGGACGTCGCCGACGTGGCAGTCTTCCTGGCAGCCTTTCCGAGCCTTGCGCTTTCGGGCCAGTCCGTCGTCGTGAGCCACGGATGGCACATGCAGTGATCGGCCTTGTGGGCGCGAAGATATCTTCCGCGCCGGCCCGCGATCCGGTGGGGCGGAGAATCACCGTAACTGCGTTTGGTCAGGAGATAGCTACCATCCGTCTTACATCGGTTTCTATCGTTCGTATGCGTGCGCGGCGGTCATGATGGCGATCCTGGGTGAAAGCGCGACGGTTCTCGGGCCGATGCTCGATGCGGTACCGTACGAAGGGCTTGAGTTCGCGGGTGAACTGCTCGCACGTAGATGGCGCAAGACTTCGACGTAACGGTCGAGCGCGGTCGACTCCGCGCCCGACGGTTTGGCCACCCGGGCGCAACGCCCACCCTATGTATACCGGGGCTCTCTTCGAATTCGTGCGCGTTCGACGCTCTCGGTGAGAGCGTCGCGAGCCGAGGCGGCGAGGCGATCGCGTTCGATTTGCGCGGACGCGGATGGAGCGATATCACCGCCTCGGGCACGTACGGCTGGGAACGCCACGCACGCGACATTCTCGAAGCAGCGGACGTTCTGGGCATTCGATCGTTCGATCTGGTGGGGCATTCGATGGGGGCCTATATCGGCATGGTGGCCGCCTCGCTCGATCGCGAGCATCGCATACGTCGCCTAGTGCTCGTCGACGCGGTCGGTATTCCGACCATGTCCTCACTGCGGGCCATCGGCGCGGGGGTGCAACGCCTCAATGCGACGTTTACCGATGCGGACGCTTACGTGGACGCGGTGCGCACCGCCGGATTGGTCACACCGTGGAACGCCCATTGGGAGCGACACTATCGCTACGACCTAGTCGCGAGCGGAGGGGCGGTTGCTTCGCGCACCGCGTATGCGGCCGTAGCCGAAGACTCCGCCTATGGGGCCACTCATAATCCCCGCGTGCTGTGGCCCAAAGTCACCGTTCCGACGATGTTGCTTCGCGCGGTCGTGCCGCTGGGTTCCGCATCCGATGGGTTCGTCCTAACGCGTGCAGATTACGCCGCATTTCTCTCCCGGCACGCCCAGCGGCGAGGCGTGGAGATCGCCGAAAATCACTTCGGGATCGTGTGCGCGCCGGCCGCATGCACCGAAATCGTCACCTTCCTCGCGGGCGACGCGGAGGCCGTCGCATAGACCGGCGCCGAACGAAACGTCATGTCTGCAAGCGCCGCTCTCCGGAATCTTTTGGAGGGGAACGCTCGGTTCGTCGCCGGGAACCCCCTCTGCCGCCCCACCGTCTCGCAGGTTCGCGAATTGGCGAGCGGACAATCGCCCTTCGCAACGGTGCTCGCATGCGCGGATTCCAGAGTCCCGGTCGAAACGCTCTTCGATCACGCCCCCGGCGATATTTTCGTCGTACGCTTAGCGGGGAATTTCGTGAGCGATGCGGCGCTTGCGTCGATCGAATACGCTACCGCCGTTCTCAAGTCGCCGCTGGTGATGGTGCTGGGACACACTTCGTGCGGTGCGGTCCAAGCTGCAGTCGAGTACGCGCGCACCGGCATCAAGTTGCCCGGCCATATGCACATGCTGGTCGACGCGATTTTGCCCGCTGCGAAGGCGTGCGAGCATCAGCCGGGGGATTGGTGGAGCAACGCCGTTGTCGAGAACGCTCGATTGAACGCTCGTACGTTGCGCGAGTCCGAACCGATCATGACCCAGGCCCTGAAAAATGGACACGAGATCGTCGGCGCAGTCTACGATCTCTCCACCGGCAAAGTCGCGCTGCTGTAAGGGTCCGGCATGCGCACCGCTACGCCGCCATCGGGGCGATCCTCCGACGACGGCGTAGCGATACGGCGAGTAGCTACTCGCCGAACGAGACGGTGAACTGCACCTCGCGGGGCGGCCCCGGTTCGGCCAGAAGCTGCCCCGTTCCATAGTTCGTGCTCTGCCCGACGCCGCCCGCGAAATACGCACCCGACGTAACGTACTCGAAGGCGTTGTACTTCCGGTTGAAGAGGTTCGTGGCCGAGAGCGACACGGTGATCGGCTCCACCTTGGTGCCGAAGCGGTAGCCGAGCGAACCATTCACGAGGTTGTACGAAGGAATCATCAGCCCGGTCGGGTCCGGCATTCCCAAATTGTTGTTCCACATCGGTTGCGGCCCCACATATTGATCCCACAGCCGCGACGTCACGAGATTCGCGCCGACCGGTGTTTCCAACACCATCCCGACGTTGCCCGTATTCACCGGTGTCTGCGAGACCGGGAGGCCGTTATACGAAACGCCGCCGGTGACGTAGTCGATGAACGATGCGTGCGTGATCGAATAGCTCCCGAAGATCTGGAGATCGCGCTGCATATCGGCACTGAACGCGAACGTCAGCCCGGCGTAGTGCGAAGTTCCGCTAGCCGACGAGACCTTGAGGCCTTGGCCGGTGGTAATCGGGATGTTCTGGTTTTGCAGCGTGCTATCGAACAGGCCGACGCTCGCAGCGTTTTCGCGGTCGGAACCATCGAGATTCGTTCCGGAGAGACGCTTGTAAAACTTCAATCCGCCCTCGGTATCGTCGGTCGCTTCGGGGACCAAGCCGATGACCGAGACCTTTTGATACGGGCCGCCGGGTGAGGTCTGCGGATTGCGCACGCCTCGCCCATACGACACGTAGGCTGCGAGGTTGCGCGCTACCGCGTAACGGAAGGAAGCCGAAGGTTCGATCGCGTGAAACGAGGTGGTGGAGTTCGGCTGCGAGGTATGATTGTTCCCATAGCACGCCGACGCCGGGTCGGTGCAAGCGGGGAATACCGCTAATCCATTATTTACGAAGCTGGTGTTGAGCGCAACGGTTCGCACGCTCGGGATAAACTCCGCGCGGTCGCTGAGATGGACGTCGTCTTGTGCAAAGAACGCGACATCCTGCATCCAGAAATCGTTGCTGCGAAAATTCGACGGCGTAGTGATCGTGGTCGGCGCGTTTGGCGCCGACTGCGTTGGGTCCGGATTGTAAAACGCATTTCGGGTCTCGTACCGGGAATAGAGGAGGTTGAATCCGGCTGAGATATCGTGCGGCCCGTGAATCACGTGATAGGTGAAGTTGTCTCCCAGGGCGTTCGAGTACGGGTTGTTGTATTCGAAGCGCGACGTGTTGTTGGCCTGATCGAAGTTGAAGTCTTTTACGTGAAGCCGGTCGCCGTGGCGGTACCACGCCTGGTTGCTGAGATACGATCCACGCCCCATATTTCGCGTGAGATCGACGCCGATTAAGCGGGTGGCATTGGTGTCGGTCTTCTGCCAAACATTTGCGGGAAGCGCCGAGTAAAAGCCGCTGGTTTGCTGGCTATATGGGGAGCCTGCGATAGGATTACCATTACCGTCGAAGCCATTCACGCTTACGACGCTACCGCCCGGGCCCAGGAGCGGCGTAACCGGCACGAGATTGGGGCGATAATCGGTACCGTCGGCGGCGTAACCGAAAATCAGCAGCGATCCCCCGTTAAACAAGTCTTGCAACTCCGCAAACGTCCCGTAGGTGCTTCCCGGGCCGGCATTGCCGGATCCGAGAATATTGCGGAAGCCCTTCGAAAACGTTCTACCTTGTGCGACGAGCACGCCCCAGTGCGACGAAAGGGCACGGCTAAAATCGAAGTGGTATCCTTGCCCGCCGTAACTGCCGGTGGTGAAACTCGAGCGGAACGACGATGTTTTGCTGGGCAGGATCGTGTAGAAATCGACGGTTCCACCCAAACTATCGAACGTTCGCGAGGCCGCGTCCCCGGGCCCGAACGTGATGCGCGAACCGGAGATGATCGAAAGATCGGGGACCTCATTCGGCTCCCAAATACCGGACTGCGGATTGTTCATGTACACGCCGTTGAGCGTTACGCCGAAGAGCCCGTCGTCAACGACACCGGCTTGATTGGCCCATCCCTGTTTGAAGCCGCGCAGGCTGATCATGCCTTTAGCAGCGCCGGTCGACCCGTAGCTCGCCTGCATCACGCCGGGCGCGGCGGCGAGCAACTGCTCGGAACCCGCGAGCGGCGCTTGGGCCTTGATGATGTTTCCATCGAGCACGACTTGCGTTAGCGACGAATGATACAGCTGCGATTTGCTCGGCGCAAGACGGCGAGGCGCCGAGACGACCACGGCCGCAATGGTACGAAACCCTTCGAGCGCGATGGAAGCAGCCTCTCCGTTTCGCACGTCGATGCTCTGAGATCGCGCGTAATACGATGTCGATTGCGTCGCCAAACGGTATGAGCCGCTCGGAATACTCGGGAAATCGAACGCGCCGCGCGCGTCGGTCGTCGCGCTAAACGAGCCTTGGCCGTTAGCACCCTCGATGACGATTTGAACGTTGGGGATCGGCCGGTGCCCTGCCGTTGTCGTAAGGGTTCCCGTCAGGGAACTCGCGGATGTCGGAAGGGCGAGTACCGGCATCGTACTCAGCGCGAAGACGGCGGCTGCGATTGAGAACATGCCGAATAGTGAGCGTAACGGACGCGGCAATGCCGGGACCTCCATAATAAAAAGACGGTGCGTGCCCATGGCCCGCTCCCGGCAGTGTAAGCAACCGGCTTTAACCTTCGCTTATTGATTCATTATGAAAAGCATAGCGTTCGATTATGGAACGCGCCGGTGCCGCGAGCGCCGATCATTCCTCGCCGTCGAAGTAATCGATCGCTTCCGATCTCACGAGCCTTGCTTGCGGGGTGTGAACCATCCACTTCTCGCTGTCGGGGAAATACGCCGACTCTCCGATGGGATTGTCCGCAACGACGTACAGCACCAAGTCCACATCGCCGCTGTTGACGATCTGGTGCGGCTGATGCGGTTCGAACAGAAACGCATCGCCTTGCGCGATCGCGCTCGTGCCGCCGGCGTGTCGAACGGTCCCGTTGCCGGAGATGACGTGGTAGAACTCCCACTGCGCGCTGTGCGCGTGGTAGGGATAGGGCGTCTGCCCGGGTGCGATCCGCAGAATCTCTACGTCGAACGGATGGCGCTTCATGATGTCGGTCGACGCCGGCTCGCGGCCTAACGCCTCCGAAATCTCGATCCCCGCTCCGCGAAAGCGCCCCTGGGGAGAGTTCCAGCGCATCGCTTCGATGTCGTTGGTGTTGACAATACGCACGTTCGTCCCTCGCTAAAAACGGTTCTTAACGCGCGTGAGCGCGTAGGTACTCAAGCGTTTGCCGGTCTACTCGGCCATCCGAGCGGACGCGGTTCTCGAGATTCTCCACATGCATAAACGCGATCAGCGCCGCCCGCGCGCCGGCATCAAATGCGTCGCTCGGCGTCGCAAGCGCACCCACGCGGCGCAATTCGCGCACGATCTCGCGGCCCAGCGGCTCGTCGATCTCCAGTACTTCCTCGGGCGTGGGCGCAAAGTAATACAGCTTGTGCAAGTCCAGAATGCGCGCCAGCTCTTCGATCGGCGCTCCGTGATCGTCGATACGCAGATCGACGTAGCGATCGTTGAACCCCGCGTATCCGCCACCGGGTTTCTCGATCAGCAAAGCCGCGCTCTGCTGCCCGCGCTTGTCGCCGCCCGCGGCCTGCCCCGCCCGCAGCGCGGCGACGAGCCGATCCGCCAAATGCCCGGTGCTCGCCGTAAATGCGGCGGCCAGGGCTTCGACCACAGCGGAACCCGCCAAGCAGTTACCCTGCGCCGCGAACCCCGCTCCCGCGATGCCGCCGGCCCACTCGATGCACGACGAGCCGGTGAAACTCGCGGCGCGGCCGCTCGCATCGACGATGCCGATCTGCCGGTCTTCGCGCCCGCCATCGGGCCCGAGCAACGCCGATAGAACCTCTTGGGGAGTCTCCCCCGCCTGGAGACGTGAGAGGCCGACCGGCCCGTAAGCGGTGTTTGCAAACGCCTGCGTGGCGATTGCACCCACGCCCGCACGCACCCACGGAACGATCGCGCCGACGCTCAGAAACTTCGATTGCACGGCGATGCCGACTTCGCCCGTCCGCACGTCGGCGGCGACCACCGAGAAGGTCGAGGGCTGCGGTAGACTCATGCTGCGATGTGCTGCCGCCACCACGAGCGCTCCTGCCGGCGAGTACGCGTGCCGGCGTTAATCCGCGATGAAGCTTTTTACCGCCGCCGCAACGCTGCCGCAGGTTGCAGCGTTACTTCATAAATAACGATAATAACGATCGAATAACGACTGCCCTTTTCGATCCGAAGGGAGCCCCCGATGCGTCACCTCTTCTCGGCCTGCGCCACGATCCTGCGCTCCGGTGCTCGCCCGATCGCGGGGGCGGCCCTTGTGCCGTGCGCGGTCCTAACGCTCGCGTTCGGCGGCTCGTATGCTGCGGCGCGAGCCGACCAAACGCCCAACGTCGCTCGACTCAGCAACGTCGCCGGCAACGTGACGATCGGCAACGACACCTCGCAATCGATACAGGCCCGCGTCAACATGCCGGTGCTCCCCGGCCAATACCTCTCCACCTCAGGCGAATCGCGGGCCGAGGTGCAACTCGGTTACGCCGACGCATTGCGCGCGGCGAGCTACACCCAATTGCGTTTCACCAACTTGGACGGCATCGGCGATACCGTGCAACTCGCGGCCGGCACGGTCGAACTTCGAACGCTGCGCGCCTCGAGCGACCATCCGCTGATCGAGACGCCGTCCGTCACCGTACGGCCGCGGCAGCCGGGCGCGTATTTGGTGAGCGTCACCCCGGACGGCACCACGCAAATCACCGTGCGCTCCGGCGAAGCTGATATCGTCACGCCCGGCGGTAGCCAAGAGCTGCGGCCCGGACGGACGATGCTGGCCACCGGGAATGCGAACGACCCGCAGTTCACCTACGTCGCCACCGCTCCGTACGATGGCTTCGAGCAATGGAACGACAACCTCGATCGTCAGCTCGCACAGACCGGTGCCTACCAATACGTCAATCAGTACGTCATCGGGGCGAACGACCTCGACGAGTACGGATCGTGGAACTACATTCCGGGCTATGGAGAGTGCTGGCATCCGAACGAATACGCCGGCTGGGCGCCGTATCAAAACGGCACGTGGATCACCAACAACTATTACGGGCCGACATGGGTCGGCTACGAACCATGGGGCTGGGCACCGTACCATTACGGCCGCTGGTTCTATACGCCGCGCGTCGGCTGGTCGTGGGATCCGGGACGTCGCGTGGTGCGTCCGCTATGGTCGCCTGCCTTGGTCGGATTCTTCGGCTTTACCGCCGGCGGCGTCCATGCCGGCGCGGGCAACGTCGGATGGGTGCCGCTGGCGCCGGGTGAAACGCTCCACCCGTGGTGGGGCCCGCATCGTAGCACCACGATCGTCAACAACCATGTGACGATCGCAAGCGGTAACCCCGGCTGGCAGCGGCGTTACGCCAACTTCCGAGCGCCGCACGCGATTAGCGGTGTGACCCTTGCAACGTGGAATCAGGGGAACGTGCGCCGCGTCGTATCGTTCGATCCGCGGCAGATTCGCACCGGCCGCACCGTCCCCGGAGCTCCCCGCATCGTCCACGTTCAAAGCTCCGCCGCACGGCACGACGCGCCTGCATACGTTCCCGTCACGCGTGCGTTCGTTCCCGTCGCGCACCCCCTACAACAGCGCGCGACATCCACTGCGCCCGGCTGGCGTACCTTCGACGGCTCTCGCACCGGAGCGCCGGCGCAACCACACCTGCAACGCTTCACACGCTCGGGCCCATCATCGCCGCGGCACGATTCGCAACCGTCAACGTACGAGGGATCGCGCGCATACCCGATGCGTGCAAATCCCGTTCGTACGAATCCGTCGCGCGTAACTCCACCTCGCACGTATCACATGCATGCGAATCCGCCGCGTTCAGATCAAGCCGCTCCGCGACACGTCGATCCGCAAGTGCCCCAACACATGGAGCAACCGCGCAGCACCCCGCCGCAACAACGCAGCGCTCCGCAACGGCGCGCGGACCCTCGCCCGCGCGCGCGTCCAAGCGCACCCCCGCACGGCGAATAGCAGCCTTACGTCGAGAACGAACCTTGGACGCTATACGGCGTGCAGCTTTGATAGCCGGATTGGTTCTGCACCAAAGAAACGTACCACGTATAACCGGCCGGAAGCGCCGTCCCGAGATTGCCCGAGTAGTAGAAGTCGCTGGGGAACGGGTGTGGCCCGGTCGGGTCGGGTACGGGAGTGAGACCGTTGCTCGTAAACGGAGGGTCGCCCAACGTGTCTTGTACTTGCAAGTACCACGACCCGGGTGCTTGGTTGAGAAGGTTGTTATTACCGTCGGCTACGATTTCGATCGACGTTACATTGGCGGCGTATTGGTTGGGAGCCGGCCGCGCCAGCTGCACCTGCGTTCCGGGATAACACTGCGAGAGCACCGGGTTACCGCCCCCGAAAACGCCGCCGCCACCGCTACCACTACAGGCCGACGCGGTCAACAGTACACCAAGGGCAGCAATTCTGATCGCTCGGTTATTCATCGGACATCGGCCTTCCGTCATGCTATCGTGCTGTTATGGAGTGGTGCGCGAGCGCACGCCTGTGGGTTGTACCCGCCGCGACCCTCTGCAAACATCAAACGTTGCTCCGGTCTCGAGCGTTTCGGCGGAACCTCGCGCGGGAAGGCTGTGTTGACTAGGTGTATGAACGCACGCATTCTTGAAAAGCATGTCGCAGTCGTCACCGGCGCGAGCTCGGGCATCGGCGAGGCAACGGCGCGCACGTTGGCCGCGCAAGGCGCCGCGGTTGTCCTGGCCGCTAGGCGTGGCGATCGCTTAAAGGCGATCGGCGAATCGATCCGGCACGAAGGCGGGATCTGCGCCGAAGTGGTAGCCGACATCACCGCGCCGGACGATGCGCAACGCATGATCGATACGGCGCTCGAGTCTTTCGGAAGGCTCGATATCCTCGTCAACAACGCCGGGGTCATGCTACTGGGCCCGATCGTGGACGCACGGCGGGACGAGTGGGAGCGCATGATTTCCCTGAACTTAAGGGCGTTGCTCACCGCGACCCACATCGCGCTGCCCCACTTGCTGAAGGCAGCCGCCGACGGTCCGCGCGGAGTTGCCGATATCGTGAACATCAGCTCGGTAGCCGGACGGATGGCGCGCCTGAGCAACGGCGTATACAACGCTACAAAGTTTGGCGTCACCGCCTTCAGCGAATCGCTCCGTCAGGAAGTCACCAAGCGTCACGTTCGCGTCTCGCTGGTCGAACCGGGAGCGGTCGAGACCGAACTCGCCTCGCACAATAATCCGGAGGTGCGGGAGACGCTACGCAAGCGCTTCGACGACATTGGGGAACGCCTGCAACCCCAAGACATCGCCGATGCGGTGGAATACGTCGTCACGCGCCCTCGTCACGTGGCGATCAACGAGATCCTCATCCGGCCCACCCAGCAAGAGCTGTAGCCCGGAGCGCGCTCCTTATTGCGTCATGTACTTCCCGACGAACGAGAGGATTGACGGATCGTCGCATTCGAGCTGAAGGTGATCGTCGGGGAACTCTCCGGCAATCAGAATCGTGTGCGCGAAACTTTGGCTCTGCGCGCTCTGCACCTCAACCACGCCGTCGTTCGGAAAGAAACCGAACAACACTTCGTACGCAAAATGTACGCCGGCCGTCTGTTCGAAGGGCAGCGGGTTATAACCGGCGGCTTCCACGAACTTCGGCGGGTTGGCCAGCGAAAGGATCCCCTGCTGAATGCTCTGCATGGTGGCACTACCGCTGGCGAGCGAGTCGACCATACCGCTATTGACGGCGCGTTCGACCAAGCTCGGCGGTTCGACGTACTCCGCGACATTGACCAGCAAATCGCGTAGATAGCCGGGATCCGCCTGTGGCGAACCGTTCAGCGGCAGCGGGCGGCGGCTCCAAGGTTTTGCGAGGCCGAAACGATCGTCAGAAGAGGCGAGCCCGGCGGCGAGACCGATCCGGCTCCGCACCCGGCCAGCAGCAACGCACTCCAGACACAACACATAAATCGTCCGCGCATACCCACGGCTATAACACACGTTTTTATGACGACCAGGGTACGTTCTGACGGCGGCTCCTGCAGGTAAGACTGCGGGCGCGGCAACACTTGGCATGCATGGTTTTATTGAAGGTCCCGTACGCACGACACGCCGGTAAGCGCATCGCGGGCTCGCGCTGATGGCTCGTTACGATCTCATCGGTGCGGCCACCGATCCGTTTCACGGGACCGTGATCGACCCGCATTTCGCCTACGTGCTCGATGACGACGAAATGGCACAAGGCAGCACGCTCGGCGCCCCGCGCTGCTGCGTTATCATCAAACCCACCGGAACGATCCAAAACGTCTATAGCTCCGATGCAGGCTACAATTTCTTCGGCGCGATGGGCGTGCACTTCTGGGATCGCCGAAGCAAGGTGCGTCTTTCGAGCCACCACGGCGAATTTCACATTCATCCGGCGCGACAAGACCATCTCTACACTCTCGACAACGGCGTGCGCGTCCACGAGCAGGTCTTTGCATATAACCACGATGGGGACGACGGCACGTCGCTGCCTCCGCCGGTCGTCTACTATCGCCTCCATCTCGAAAACCAGAACGAGATACCCGTCTCGTTCGACGTGTACGGCTTCTGCGAACTCCGCGGCAATACCGCGCAGGACGTGCTGGCGGAGTATGACGACGCGATGGATGGGATCGTCGGATGGAACGCGAGCACGCCTTCGCAAAACCGGCTCTATGCGGTCCTAGGCGGGGTGACGAATTGGGAGACGACCGACGACCGCGGCAAATTGGTCTCGCGAAATTCGCCGGGGGCCCTATGCAATGCGGCCTCCTCCATCGGCCCCAATCCGGTCGGTGCGCTCCACATCGCGGTGGAGCTCCAACCCCAGCAGGAACGCTGGCTCGATTTCGTCTGCGTGCTGAGCCCGACGTCGCGCGAAGATCTCGCGGCGATCCGCGAACGGATTCCCGCCGGCGCCGTCGCGCTCGAGCAGACCAACGCGTACTACTGGAAGTATCTGCGCCGCTCGATTCTACGAACGCCCGATCACGACGTAAATCAGGGCGTACTGTGGGCGAAAGCCAATATGCTCCGCGTACAAACCTACGCGCCCACCGGGTGGTGCTTCACGAACGATCCCACCCGCAGCAACAACAGCGTCGGCCGCGACACCGCCTGGATGTCCTTCGGGGCCGATTACCTGCGACCGGAGTTCGCGCACGACTCCTTGGCCGCATACTTTCGCCTTCAGGAGCCCGATGGGAAAATCGTCGAGTACTACGACGTTCGCAACGACAAGTGGGACGACTACGGGCTCAACGTCAACGACAACACCCCGCTCATGGTCATCGCGTTGTGGCATCACTATGCGGTCACCGGCAATCGGGATTTCGTGCGCGAAACGTACCCCAACGCGCGACGCGCCATGGAGTACATGCTTTCGCAACGCAACGCGCAAGGGCTCGTCTGGTGCACGTCGACCGCGACGTCGGATTGGGGCATCGTGGGCTGGCGCAACGTCATCCAAAATTATCGCATCAGCGGTGCGTCGACGGAGCTCAATTCGGAGTGCTACGCGGCCCTGCGGGCGCTGGCGGAAATCGCCAAACTGCTCGACGACGGCCCTTCCCTGGAACGATACGAGAGCGCGGCAAGCGAACTCTACGACGCGATCAACACGCATCTGGTCAATCCGCAGAACGACCTCTACTATCTAACCATCGACGTCGACGGTTCGCTCCGTTCGGAAGTCACCGCCGATCTCGTCTTTCCGGTGTTGTTCGGCGTCGCGCCGCCGGATCGCGCGGCGCGGATCATCGGCGCGTTGAGCGACGCGGCGTTTTGGACCGAGGCGGGCATCCGTACCGTACCGCGCGACGACCTTACCTATGGGCCGATCAACGGCTACGGCCTTTTGGGCGGGGTCTGGGTTGCCGTCACCTATTGGTACGCGTTTGCGGCCGCCAAATACAATCCGGGCTTCATGGCCAAGGCCCTCTCGAGCAGCTTTCGGCATTTCTCCAGCGATCCGCGACGGAACAACACGGTTCCGGGACAATTCTCGGAATGGTTACACGGCGAGATTCTGGTCAACCAGGGCATGATGCTCTCTCCGTGGGATGCGCCGCGCTATCTGTGGGCGGCAATCGAAGGGGCCGGGGGGCTCGACGTTACCGGATCCGTGCCGAAAATCAATCCTTGCCTATCGGAGCAGTGGCGCTGGCTCACCGCCGTCAACGTCCCGTATCGCGACACGCATATCGCGTGGATTGCGACTCGCATGCCCGACGGTCTGCACGTCTACACGACGTCCCATCTCGCGTCGGACGCGCCGCTCACCGCCTACGCGAGCGATATCACCGACACGTGCAGCGTCGCGGATCCGCTCGTGACCCTGGTGGGATTTGCCGACGCCGAAGCCACGCTGATTTTCCTAGGGAACTCGAGCCCGCAAACCATCACGACGGCGGCCACGATTGCCCAACTCCCTCGCGACGAACACTCGGTTCGCGTCTTCTCGACGGTGTGGAATCAGTGGCAAGACCTGGGCCGGCTCAAACGGAACGACATCCTCGACGGCATCGCCGTGGTGATCGACGCCGGCGGCTTCTGCTTGATCGAAATCAATCAGCCGTAACGGGTAGCTATCGTGCGGTGATCGCCGCGATGCCGCTGCGCAGGCTGGCGGCATCGAGCGCGCCTCGGTGCACGCCCTTGATGCGTCCCGAAGCATCCAGAAACACCGTCGTCGGAAACGCAAATCCCGCAGCGGCGCCGTAGACTTCGCTTCGGTCGAGGAGAATAGGATAGGTCACTTCGACGCGTGCCAAAAACGCTGCGACGTGTGCTCGCGCCTCGCCCTGATCGACGCCGACGATCGTGATGTTGCGGTGCGCGAGTTGCGCGCTTTCGAGAAGCGGCAGCTCTTCCTGGCACGGCGGGCACCACGTCGCCCAGATATTCAACACGATCGGCCGCCCGACGTAGTGTCGAAGATTGGTCGCGGGGCCCCGTACCGATTCAAAGCGTTGATTCATCAATCCGGCGGGAAGGGGCTGCGGGGCTGGGGCGGACGAAGCGCCGAGCGCACCGAGGGCGAGGGCGAGGGCTACGAGGGGCCGTACGATACGCATGCCCGGCAGTTCCCGCGGCCGCCGGCGCCCACATCCACCCCATCATCGCTTTCGATGAGAGCGGCCATCGGTAACTGCGAGGGCGTTTTTTAGGGACCGGGCGAGTGAGCGTCGCACGTTGGTGTATGAAATATCGCTTTCCCATCGGTCGGTTCTTGGGGACGCTCGTATCGTGCGCCATCGTTGCGTCCGGTCTCGCCCTGGCCGCCCCCCACCCCTACACCCCGCCCACCTACACGGGGCAACTCTTCCCGCCGTGGAGCCACGGCAACAACGACCCCGCCACGTACAAGGGCCTGCCGTTCACCGTTCCCGAGGTCGACGACATGGCGGACTTCCACGGAAATCTGAACGATCCCAAACTCGTCATTTACGTCGGCGGCAACTACTATTTCGCAATGGCGCCGCTGGTCGCTGCGTTCGAACGCATCCATCCCGAATACAAGGGACGCATCTTTTCCGTCACCATACCGCCCGGATTGCTGGTCCAAGCGATGATCGATCGTGACACCTTTACCTCCGGCAATATGACCTTTACCGTTCACCCCGACGTCTTTGCCGCAGGTAAGAAAAAGGTGCTCGCGCAGGTCGATGCCGGACGTTTGGTCGGGCCCGTCGTGGCCTATGCAACCAACGATTTGACGATCATGGTGCCCAAGGGCAACCCCGGGCATATCCATAGTCTGACGGATCTCGGTAAACCCGGCGTGCGGCTCGTGATGCCGAACCCAAAATTCGAAGGCGTTGCCCGCCAGATCGAAGCGGCGTTGCGTAAAGCCGGCGGCCCCGCGCTAGTCCGCGCCGTCTATACTACGAAGGTCGCGAACGGCGAGACGATCCTCACCCACATCCACCATCGCCAGACGCCGCTCTTCCTCATGCAGGGGCTTGCGGTTGCGGGAGTTACGTGGAAATCGGAGGCGATCTTTCAGGAGCAGTCCGGTCACCCCATATCCCACGTCGATATTCCCCCGGCGCAAAACGCGGTGGCGATCTACGGCGGGGGGCTCGTGAAAAACGCACCTCATCCCATCGCAGGCAAAGCGTGGCTAGCCTTCCTCGCTTCGCCGACCGCCCTGCAGATCTTCGAGCGCTACGGCTTCAAGGCCCTAACAAAATAACCCCGAAAGACCACGTTAGTCACTAGAAGCCACTGCTTTTACGCGAGGTGCACTATGGACTCTCAACGATGGTCGCGCACGGGATTTCTTGCGGCCCTGGGCGCCGGAGCCGGCGCCCTGGCCCTTCCGACCGATGCGGCCGTGATGAGCATGATCAACCAACGCCCGTACGATTGGGGAACGCCCCTCGACGAACTTGGCCGATCGCTCTATACGCCGAACAACATCTTCTTCATCCGCTCCCACATGGGGCCGCCCGCAACAACCCCGGCCGATACCTGGCGGCTTACCGTCGACGGCTTGGTAGATCATCCGCTCCACCTCTCCGTTGCGGATTTGCGCGCATTCCCCAAACACGAAGTGCCTTCGGTACTGCAGTGCGCGGGCAACGGGCGTTCTTACTACGGCGATGCGTATCCCGACGCATCGCATCCGGCCGGCGCTCAGTGGCGCACGGGCGGGGTGGGCAACGCGCGCTGGGGCGGCGCGCGCGTCCGCGACGTGCTGGCGAAAGCCGGCGTCAAATCGACCGCGCATTTCTCGACCAACTTCGGCCGCGATAATCCCGTATTGCCGACCACGCCGAAGTTCGTTCGCGGAATCGAGCTCGCTAAGCTTATGGACGAAGATACGCTTCTAGTCTACGAAATGAACGGAGCGCCGCTCCCCTACTACCACGGGTTTCCGGTGCGTCTGCTCGTCCCGGGTTGGGCGGCCGACCATTCGGTGAAGTGGATTACGAACATGACGCTCACCGAGAAGATCACCGACGCATTCTGGACGGGTATCGGCTACCGCTACCCCGATAAAATCGGCAAACCGGGCGTCGGCGTGAAACCGAACGTCGAACATCCGGTTACCGTTCTCAACGTCAAGTCGATCCTCACGGCTCCGGCCACGCACTCAAGCGTCAAGGTCGGCGCGCCCGTTGTCATCAACGGCTTCGCCTGGTCGGGGGATGGCGCCTACGCTACGGCAGTCGACATCTCTACCGATGGCGGCGCGACATGGTTGCCTGCAACGCTGGGTGAAAGCCCCGGAAAATTCGCTTGGCGAACGTTCACCCTCACCTGGACGCCGAAAACGGCGGGTAGCGCTCGCATTATGGCGCGCGCGAAAGACAATCGCGGAGCGGTCCAACCGATGAAGTCGCCCTGGAATCCCGGCGGCTACGTGTGGAACGGCATTCACTCCGTGGATGTAGAGGTGAGCAATGCGTAACGCCGCTGCCATACTGGCCGTTCTCGCCCTCGCTGCGTGCGCCGGAGGCGGCAAAACGCAGGAAGCAGCCACCAGCGCGCCCGCGGTGGTCGCCGCGGTCACCCCGATGTCGGCGAGCGCGGATATGTCCTCGTTCGGGGGAACCAATCTCCCCGCGGGGCACGAGCTGAGCGACCTGCAAACGAGTTGCCAGATCTGCCACTCGAGCGATATGTGGTACACCCAGCGGCTCTCAAAGCCGATGTGGGATGCCGAGGTCACCAAGATGATGAAGTTCGGCTCGCCGCTGCCAAAGAGCGATAAGGCTGCCGTCGTCGCCTACCTTGCGAAATACTTGGGACCGACCGTTCCCCGCCGAGCCGGGCCACCGACGGCGACCGCGCCGCCGCTGAGCTACGCCGGGCCGCCGGCAGCGCAGTAAACAGCGCTCATCCTCCGGACAGAATGCCGTCATCGATTCGAAAATGACGGCATTTTGATGGACGGACCATGGCCGAGCGAGCATCGTGGAGAAAACGATCGCACAGCCGCGTTCGCCGTTCCCATAGGAGAGCTATCGCCTTGAAGGCGTTGATTGCAAGTCTATCTCTGAGTGCGCTTTTCGCATGCGCGCTCCCGGCATATGCCGCGACCCCGGCGCCGAAGGCGAGCCCGGCCGCGGTTGCGCCGGTGCCGCCTAGCGTCCCGGATGCCGTAACCCAGCACACCATCGTCCTGGGCGGCAAGACGTATCCGTACACGGCGCGAGCCGGAACGATCACCCTGCACGATCGTGCGGGCGAACCGACCGCGCGGATGTTCTACGTCGCCTATACGCTCGACGGTGCGAAAGCCGCGGACCGGCCCGTAACCTTCTTATATAACGGCGGCCCGGGGAGCTCGTCGATGTGGTTGCACATGGGTTCGTTCGGGCCGGTGCGCATCGATGCCGGGGCGAGCGGAACGATCACGCGGCCGGCACCCTATCGTCTGGTCGCCGACAAGGACAGCCTGCTCGACACGACCGACTTGGTGTTCATCGACATGCCCGATTCGGGTTTTGGGCGCATCATCGGCGCGGGAAAGCCCAAGGACTTTTTCGGCGTCGATCAGGACGTGCGAGCATTCGGCCAATTCGTGCAAAATTATCTGACCGAATTCTCGCGCTGGAACTCACCGAAATTTCTCTACGGCGAAAGCTACGGCACCACGCGCTCCGCAGCGCTGGTTGACTACCTGCAGAACGCCGGGGTGAGCGTCAACGGCGTCGTCCTGCAATCGACGATTCTCAACTTCGGCATCGACGGCACGGATACCGGAAGCAACGACTGGCCGTACATCCTGTATCTTCCTACCGAAACCGCGGCTGCGTGGTACCACCACGCGTTGCCCGGCTCACCCGGAACCCTCGACGCCGTCGTCTCGCAAGTCAAAGACTTTGCGATGAACGAATACGCCGATTGTCTGGCCAAGGGCTCCGAGTGTCCGCGCGGAGAGTACGACGACGTCGTGCGCAAACTCCATCAGTACACCGGACTCTCCGAACAATACATTCGGAACAACGACATTCGCGTATCGTACTCCCGGTTCGAAACCGTCCTCTTCCGCAACCAGGGCACGATCCTGGGGCGCCTCGATGGACGCTTTGAAACCCACACGACCGACCGGCTTGCGGACCAGCCCCCGTGGGATCCGACCGATGCGGCGATCGACTCGCCCTACACCACGGCGATCAACTCGTATCTGCGCGAAGATCTCCACTATACGAGCCCGCTGCATTACCGCACGTCGATCTACGACATCATTTATGCCAACGGTCAGCAATGGGATTTCAAACATCGCGGCAACCCAACGACCAACGTCGCGCCGGACCTGGCCGAAGCGATGACCTACAACCCGCACTTGCAGATATTCTCCGCCAACGGATACTACGATTTCGCGACGCCGTTCTTCGAGACGGAGTATGCGCTCGACCATCTCACGATCGAGCCGTCGCTCAAAAAGAACATCACCTACGGCTTCTATCAATCGGGACACATGATCTACTTGCAGCCCACCGCCCTGCAGCAACTCCACGACGATCTCGAACGCTGGTATAGCGCGACGCTGGGAGGGCGCAACTGATGCGCTTCTTCAGCCGTCTTGCAATCTTCGGCGCGCTCGCCGCGACCCTCGCATGCTCTACCCCGTTTCCGGCCCAAGCCGCCGCCAAGGCGGCTCCGCAAGAGCCGATTCCCCACGATGCCGTGACGCAGCATCGCATCACGCTCGGTGGAAAAAACTACAACTACACGGCTCGCGCGGGAACGATCGTCATCCGGGACGCCAACGACAAGCCCGAAGCGACGATGTTCTACACCGCCGACACGCTCGACGGCGCGAACCTCAATACGCGCCCGGTGACCTTCTTCTACAACGGCGGCCCCGGCAGTTCGACGATTTGGCTACGCATGGGCTCCTTCGGCCCCGTCCGCGTCGTCACCGGAAACCCATCGATCACGCCGCCCGCGCCGTATTCGCTAGTCTCCAATCGCTACTCGTTGCTGGACAAGAGCGACCTCGTCTTCATCGACATGCCGGCAAGCGGCTTCGGACGCATCCTGCCGGGCGCCGACCCAAAGAAGATCTTCGGCAGCGACAACGACATCAAGGCCTTCGCCCAGTTCATCGAGCGCTACCTGATGGCGTTCCACCGCTGGAACTCGCCCAAGTTTCTGTTCGGTGAATCCTACGGCACGCCGCGCTCGGCAATGCTCGTAAACTATCTGCAGCGACACAACATCGGCATCAACGGCGTCGTGCTGCAGTCTTCGATTCTCGACTACTCGCTCGCCTCGAGCGATGTCTACGGCGGCGCCGATACGGACGACTGGCAGTACGTGTTCTATCTCCCGACCGAAGCCGCGACCGCGTACTACTATCACGCCGTACCAAACGCACCGTCGACGCTCACCGCATACGTGCGCGAAGTCCATCACTTCGCGATGACGGACTATCGCAACGCCCTGGACCAAGGCTTCAACTTACCGCCCGCGCAATACGACGCGATCGTCGCCAAGCTCCATCGCTATCTCGGCGTCTCCGAACAATTCATCCGCAACTCCAACCTGCGCATCCCCGCCGAGCGCTACATCGCGGAATTCCAGCGCGAAAAGGGCAAGACCGAGGGCATCTACGATTCGCGCTTCCAGCTCTACACGCTCGATCGCGCCGAAGAGTATCCCACGCTCGAGCCGAGCGACGCGGCGATCGACTCACCGTACTTCGCGCTCGGCAATCAATACCTGCGCGACGACCTGCACTTCAACACGTCGCTGCTCTACCGCGTCGGCGCGTACAGCACGATTCAAGCCGACGGCGGATGGGACTTCAAACACAACGGCAGCCTCCCGCTCGAGACGGCCGGAGATCTCGCGCAAGCGATGACGTTCAACCCCGGCTTGCGCGTCTTCTCTGCGAACGGTTACTTCGATTCGGTCACGCCGTGGGCCGCGACGATCTATACGCTCCATCACCTGGGGCTAGCCCCGGCACTTCAAGCGCACATCACGTACGGCTTCTATCCGTCCGGGCACATGATCTATCTCAACACGCAGGCGCTCGCATCGTTCCACGACGACCTCGAACGCTGGTACGCGGCGACGCTGGCGGCACAGCGCTAACGCTAGCATCGCCGTTAGCGGCCGGGTAAAGCGCCCGGGGGTTGGGGGACCGTTCGTCAGCGCGCATCCTGCGCGCTTCCTACTCCTATGTTTTTGTGCAACATTTCAAAGGAAGTCGACATCCATGTCGATTGCACAAAAATCACAGGTCCCCCAACCCCCGGGCGCTTTACCCGGCCGCTAACGGCGACGGCGCGGAGCGGGCCTAGTAGCGGGCCGACTGCGTTTCACGCGCGTTGCGCTTCTCTTCGAACGCGTGCCTCTCTCCAAGAGCGCGCCGTGGATATCGTCGTCGATGCTCTCGCGTATGGCGCCGATGCGTTCTTGATTCGCATAGACGTTCGGGAAGCGTTGCGCGAGCCACAGGTAGAGCGTGGCCAGACGCGATCGATCTTCGTACAGCAGCAGGCGGTCGCGCGCGGTGACGGCTTGCATCAGCTCGGCGCCGTCGACGATCCCCGCGCTCGCGTGCTGCGCTCCCCATTGCGCGAGGACGTTGAGGCTCTGGCCGCGCGTCGTGACCGGCGCGCGGCTGTAGGTGCAGCGCACCTCGAACGGCAGCGAGAGAAACTCGGGCGAGAGTTCCAGCGCGAGCGCGACCTCGATCGTATCGCCCAGATCCGCGATGCGCAGGCCCGCATCGGTGTCGCGGAGCACGCGCTCTTGGAAGAACTGCAATAGGCGGCCGACGCGATTGGTGCCGATAATCGTCCCGAGGCGGCGTAGATGCTCGTCGGTCGGCGAGATCCAGATCGGCTGCGCCGGGGGCGGCTCGCTCTCACGTTCGATGCTGCGGCGCAAGAGCGCGACGTCGCGTGCGTCCAGCGCGGTCACTAGGCCTTCTTCGTGCATGCCGTAACGGCCGGCACGCCCGGCGATTTGGCGAACTTCTTGCGGCGAGAGCAGGCGCGAAGCGACGCCGTCGTACTTCTCGACTTCGGCGAAGATGATCCGGCGGATCGGCAGATTGAGGCCGAGGCCGATGGCGTCGGTCGCCACGAGTATGTCGGCGGCGCCGCTTCGAAAACGCTCGGCTTCGCGCCGGCGAACGAGCGGTGAGAGCGAGCCGTAGATCGCCGCCGAGGAGTATCCGCGCCGCCCGATCTCCGATTGGAGCTCGACGACGGCCGAACGCGAGAACCCGACGACCGCGTCACCCGGGCGTAATGCCGTTAGCGGCACCGCGGGCACGACGCGCAGGGGATTCTTGCGTTCGAAACGGCGTTCGGTGAGCGTTACGCCCAAGCGTTCCGCCAAGCGGTGCGCTGCGCGTAGGCCTTCTTCGGATCCGCAGAGCACGACGCGCTTGGCGCGGACGCCCGAAATCGCGAGCGTCCAGGCCCAACCGCGCTGCGCGTCCTCGAGCATTTGCGCCTCGTCGACGACCGCGACGTCGACCTCGCGCGAAAGATCGACCATCTCGACGGTGGAACTGGTGTGTTCCGCGTACGGATGGAGGATGCGTTCTTCGCCGGTGACCAGCGACGTCGCGACGTGCAGGTCGCTCAATCGTTCGTAGATTTCGAGCGCCAACAGTCGAAGCGGCGCGAGATAGACGCCGCTCTTCGCGGCCCGCAGCAGCTCGATGGCCGCGTGCGTCTTACCCGAATTCGTCGGACCGACGAAGTATTCGAGGCTGCGTTCCTGCGTCGTAAAGCCTTCGAGGTAGAAGTGCAGGCCGAGCTCGGCCTCGACGCGGTCGTCGATGCGTCGATTCTCCAAGCGCTGATACGTCTGCACGAGTTCTCTGCGAGCGTCTTCGAGCGCGGTGAAAAACGACGGGCGCTCGAAGACGCGCGTCTGCTCGATGTCGTCGGGCTCGGTTAGAATCTTTGCGGCCATGCGTTCCATCATCTCGCCGAACGCCGTGACGGTCGGGTCGATCGCCGCGGCTGCGGCAGCATCACCGGACTCGAGCGTCGGGTCGGCCGGGATGTCGATCGGGACGCCGCCGCGGATCACGACGGTCCGGGGCCCGATCTGGAGCGTTCGCTCGCTGCGGACGAGCACCGACGCCTTATTGACCCATTTCCAGCCCAATCGCTCGACGTGCCTGCGCAGACGCGCGCGCTGCGCGTGCCGATCGGTTAAACGCTCGGCCGTCTCATCGGTTGCCATCACCGTCTATTCGCCACCGGCGCAATCTTTCCGCACCGACCGGCCGCTTGGGTCTTCGAAGTCTGCGCCTTCACGTTGCATCGTGTAGCGTGAGCCGAGGTCCAATCGGCGATAGCGCGGTTTTTGGGTCGGGACCGTCCGCCACCGCGGCGCGGCTCGCCAAGGGCCCCTTCTGAGCCCGCTGAAGAATCGCCCGCGCCGCATTAACGTCCGCATGATCGGCGTGATGACACGCAATGCACACAAACTGCAACCTAGAGCGATTCTCCTTCGCAATATGCCCGCACGCGGCACACGTTTGCGAGGTATACTTCGGATCAACGTAGATGAGGGTGCGGGCGGCGCTTTCAGCCTTCTCCGCAATCAACTGCGCGATCATGCCAAAACCCGCATCGAGCAACGTCCGATTGAGCCCGGCCTTGCCCGCAACGTTGCGGCCGGGTTCTTCGATACTCCCCTTTGCGCTGCGCGTCATATTGCGCAAGCGCAAGTCTTCCAGCACGATGACATCGTTCGCATCGATCAGCGCGCGTGAGACCTTGTGCGCGTAGTCGCGCCGCTGCCGAGCAACCTTCTCGTGCAGGCGTGCGAGCGCATCAATCGCCTTATGCCGGTTCTTCCCGCGCCGTTTACGCTTGGCAACCACGCGCTGCGCCCGCTCAACGCGCAGCCGTGCCTTCGCGACGTGCTTCGGGTTGGCAATGAACTCGCCGTCGCTGGTTGCCAGCAAGACATTCACGCCGCGATCGAGCCCAATCGCGCGCCCGGTTTCCGGCAAAGGCTCGACCGCGCGCTCGCACTCAAACTGGGCGTACCAGCGCCCGAGCTTGCAGACCAGCCACGCTCGGCCATGCGGCGGCACGGCGCGCCCCTTACGCAGCTTCACGCTACCGACGCCCGGAATGCGGACGCGGTGCTGCGTCGCATCGAACTTCAGCGCGCGATCGCCATGCGGATAGGTGATCTGGCGCCAGCGGCGCGCAGCCTTGAAGCGTGGGAAGCCGGGCGTTTCGCCCCGCTTGCATCGCCGAAAGAACGCCTGCATCGCCAGATCCAACCGGCGCAGCATCGCATCTTCGATCTCGCGATAGACCCCGGCAAGATGCGCGGATTCCTTGCGTAGCGCCGTCACCTCGGCGTACTGCATCTTCATCGAGACGCTCACACCACGCAGCCGATACGCGTCTTTACGCTGCTGGAGCGCAGCGTTGTAAAGATGACGCGTGACATGCAAAGCGTGATGAAGCGCTATATCTTGCGAAGATGTCGGATAGAGCCGCACGGTTTCAATGCGCTTCATTCTACGATTATATCAGGCAGAATGCCAACTGGGTGGCCGAGTGAACGCGCAGAGCAGGAGTACACGCCGTGGTGCGTGGCCTTACGGCTAGACGCCTTGCCGCCAACGCGGCGAAATATCATCGCCGCTTGCAACGGAGTCGCTCGCATTCTACTCGCCACCAAGGTCCCGGCGATAGCGACGAAAAAAAGCAAGCATAGAACTTCCACCGTGCTTTTCTACGCTATGGGGAGTCTTTCGATGCGTCGTCTCATCCATCGTCTATGCGCCAATACATTGGCACTCGTCCTGGGCTGCGTTGCGGTGTCGGCATTACCGGTCGCCGCGGCCGCTCCCACCCTTGCACCGCAAACGGTGATGCACGCCCTCTCGTGGCGTAACATCGGGCCCTGGATCGGTGGACGGGTCGTCGCGGTGACCGGCGTCCCGAACGATGCCAACCTCTTTTACATGGGCGCGGTGGACGGCGGCATCTGGAAGAGCACCGACTACGGCAATCGATGGATCAACATCTCCGACGGTACGCTCCCGGGATCGAGCAACAGCATCGGCGCGCTCGCGGTCGCGCAGTCGAACCCGAGCGTCATCTACGCGGGCACCGGCGAGAGCGATATTCGCGGCGACGTCATCACGGGCGACGGCGTTTATAAATCCGTCAATGCCGGCAAGACCTGGACGTACGCAGGCCTTCGCGAGACCCACACGATTAGTTCGCTAGTCGTCGATCCGCACAATCCGAACGTCGTGTACGCATCTTCGATGGGGCACGTCTTCAAGCCGAACGCCGAGCGCGGCGTGTTCAAATCCACCGACGGCGGGGCGAGTTGGCACAAGGTGCTGTTCGTCAATGGCGAGACCGGCGCGATCGACCTGGTCATGGATCCGCACGATCCGCGCACCCTCTATGCGGCGATGTGGCAAGCCAATCGCACGCCGTGGAAACTCACCAGCGGCGGCCCGGGCAGCGGCCTCTACAAAACGACGGATGGCGGTGCGCACTGGAAGAATCTCACGCACAACCCGGGGTACTCGCATGCGATCCTCGGGCGCATCGGCGTAAGCGTTTCCGCAAGCCAACCGAACGTGGTGTACAGCATCACGCAATCCAAGGATGGCGGCGTCTTCAGATCGGCGGACGGCGGTGCAACGTGGACGCGCGTCAACAAGGAATGGAAGTTACGCCAGCGCGCCTTCTACTACATGAGCATCTACGTCGATCCGACGAATCCGAATACGGTCTACGTGCCCAACGTCGACGCTCTCTGGGTCTCGCATAACGGCGGCAAAACGTTCGCGAAGTTGCGCCCGCCTCACGGCGACAACCACATCGTCTGGATCAATCCTCACGATCCGCGCATCTTACTCGAAGGTAACGACGGCGGGGCGACGGTTTCGACCGACGGCGGCACGACGTGGAGCACCGAGCACAATCAGCCGACCGGACAGTACTATCACATCAGCCTGGACGACCAGTTTCCGTTTCACGTCTATGGCGCGCAGCAAGACGAGGGATCGTTCGAAGGGCCAAGCGCCAGCAGCGACGGCATGATCCCCGACGGCGCCTGGCACCGGGTAGCCTACGGAGAGAGCACGTTCGTCGCTCCCGAACCGGGCAACCCGAACGTGACGTACGGCAGCGGCTATTTCAGCATCTTCTTACGCTACGACATGGCGACCGGCCAGTATCAAAGCGTGAGCCCGTGGCCGAATTATCAGGAAGGCTCCGCGTCGCGCGAACTCAAGTATCGCTTCGGATGGACCCATCCGATCATCTTCTCGCCGGTGGATCCGAAACGACTGCTGATCGGCTCGCAGTACGTCTTGCAAAGCGACGACCACGGCGCGACCTGGAAGCGGATCAGCCCCGATCTCACGCGCAACGATCCGCGCACGGAGGCTCCCAGCGGCGGGCCCGTCGATATCGACCAGTCCGGCGCCGAGATCTATCCCGGTATCGCATCGCTGGCCGTTTCACCGCTCGACGGTAACGTGCTATGGGCAGGTTCGGACGACGGATTGATTCACGTCACCACCGACGGGGGTGCGCATTGGCGTGCCACCGCACCGCCGGGGCTGCCCATGTGGTCGGACATCACGTCGATCGAACCGTCGCACACCGCGGCGGGGACGGCCTATCTCACGGCATCACGCTATATGTGGGACGACTTCCATCCCTACGTGTACCGCACGACCGACTACGGCGCGCATTGGACCGCGCTGACCGGCGGCCTGCCGAACGATCAGTATGCGTTCGTCGTCCGCGAAGATCCGAACGAACCGAATCTGCTCTTCCTCGGTACGAAGAACACCGTCTACACCAGTTTCGACGGCGGGGCCCGCTGGCAACCCCTCTCGCTAAACCTGCCGCACGTGCAAGTCCGCGACATCGCGATCGATACTCGCCAGGGTGAGATCGCGGTGGCCACCCACGGCCGTGCGTTCTGGATTCTCGACAACCTCACGCTCCTCGAGCAGCTCGCAAAGCAACCCTCGCTGGATGCGAGTACGGCGCAACTCTTCGCCCCGCAGACAGCGTGGTTAACGCACGCCTACGGCGCAAGCGAGTATGCGAAGCTGATCCCGAACGTCGGAGAGAACCCGCCGTTCGGCGCGACGGTCATCTTCGCGTTACCGAAAACCGGCGCGAAGACGCCGATGACGCTCGCCTTTACGGATGAAAAAGGGCAACTCGTGCGCCGCTTCACGTTGCATCTCGGCACGGCGAAGGGCGACGTCCACGCCGGCGTCAATCGCTTCGTTTGGAACCTGCGCTACCCCGATGCCACCGAGGTGACCGGCTTTAAACCGCCGATCGCCGCAGGCGGCCTGCCCGACACCGTCGACGGCCCGATCGTGACGCCCGGCCGTTATGCCGTCGCCCTCACCGCCGGCGGATCGACGATCACCAAGCCGTTCGACGTAGCGCTCGACCCCCGGCTGCACGCAACGGCCGAGGATCTCGAGGCTCGGCTGGCGCTGCAACAGCGCATCCACGCAACCCTCAACCAGCTCGACGTCACGATCAATCGCGCGATCGCTACGCGCGATCGTCTGAATGCCGCGGTGGTTTCGCATCGCGTGACGCCGGCCAAGGCGCGCCCGGTACTCGCCGCGCTCGATACGACGATCCATGCTTTGGTGCAGCTCAAGATTCAATCGAGCGAGGGCAGCCTGTTGCATGCAACCAAGTTGCGCAGTCACCTCGCATACCTCGCGGCCGACATCGACCTCGCCTACCTTCGGCCGACCACCGCCCAGTATGCGGTCTTCGAAGACCTCGACCATCAGGCCACTGTTGGCGAAGCTTCGCTCAACGCCGCGATCGCTCGAGCGAATGCGCTGCTGTAAGTAACGGCGTTCGTCGAATCGTCCCGGTTTCATGAGCGACTTTATCGGGTTCGTACCGCTGCGTCTCGCTCAGGCGATGGCGGTGCTCGGGGCAATGCGCGCCGTCGCACGCGCCGGTAGCGGAGAGTCCCAAGCCGACGGGCTAGCGATCGTCGGCGCGGGACTCCACGTGCTCAGCCTTCCGTCGCTGGAACTTGCGGCGGTGGCGCCGGTCGCGCCGGCCGGCGTTGCCGCGCTCTTGCCGGGCGTCGCCGGGCGTCGCGGAGCGTCGTTACGCGATGGAACTGATCGCCGTCATGGCCTTCATCGACGGATCGATCGATGCCCAAAAGCTGCACGTAGCGCTCGACTATGCGGCAGCGCTCGGCGTGACCGACGACTACGTGGCCGATCTCGCCCAGACGGCGAGCGGGCACATTGCGTGGATCGTCGCCGACATGTCACGCGAGAACGAGATCAGCATTCACGGCTTGGATTATACCAAGGACTTCGTTTCGCAATTTCTTCCATACGACGCCGCACCGGATCCCGCGCTTGCCGCGCGCTTTCACGCACTCGAAGCCCTCGCGCCCTCGACGTTCGGACGCGCGTTCTACGATCACTACAACCTCAACCACTACGCCTTTCCCGGCGAAGCGCACGCGCTTAGCGCGGACTTCGCCCTCCCGCACGATTCGGCTCACCTGCTCAGCGGATACAGTACGTCCTTTCAAGGGGAGATACTCGTCTCCACGTTTACGGCGGCGATGCATCGGGCCGAGGGCATGGGCGGCCACATCCTCCCCGTCATCTATAGCTGGCACTTGGGCATCCAATTCAATCCGGTGGCGGTCGCGCGCAAGGGCTGGCTGGACCCGCAGAAATTCTGGCGCGCGTGGGAGCGCGGACGCAGCATGCGCATGGATACGTTCGGCCCCGCGTTCGACTTTTGGGCATCGCTCGAGGTTCCGTTGCAAGAACTGCGCGATGGGTACGGCGTCCCCGAGCTACTCGTCACCGACGCCGCTGCGGGAACGCCGCTACCGGTCCGCGGTTGGCCCGCCCCGTAGCCGGCACATCGAACGTGAAGGTTGGTTTAAGCTCCTTTAAGCATCCACAATCCGCGCATCATCCAACGTTCATCTTTCGCGCGTAAAGTCGGAGCATGAAGCATTCTCGAAGGGCGCCGCTGGCGTTCCCCGCCGTCGCTGCGGTAGTGCTGACCTGCGCCGTCGCAGGCCTGACGCTCGCGGCGCGATCCGAGCACGCATCCGCGGTCGCCACAACGTCGAAACCCACGATGCTGCTCGATCTGCGCAAGCGCGTGCGGTACGTGTTCGTCATCTACCAAGAAAACCACTCATTCGACAACTATTTCGGCACGTATCCGGGAGCGGAGAATCTCTCGACGGCGCTGGCAAAGGCGCACGGCCGCCGACAGTACGATCCGATTGGAAAGCGCTGGATCGCACCCTTTCGGATCGCCGATCCGGATATCGCGGGTCCGTCGCAAGCGCGCGCCGTGGTCTATCGCAAGTTCGACCACGGAAAAATGGATGATTTCGTCGCGGAGCAGGAGCGCGTCTCGTTAGCGAAGGGTTACGATGCAGCCGACGCGCAACGTATCGGCGAGCTCACCATGGCCCACTACGACTGCGATACGATTCCGTACCTTTGGAAGTACGCGCATGCATTCGCGCTCTTCGACCACATCTTCCAAGGCATGACGGGTCCGTCGACTCCGGGGAATATCGAAGCGATCGCCGGGCAAGCCGGTCAGACGCAATGGGCGCGCAACCCTGGCCAAGCGGCGGCCGCAAACGACAAAGGACGCGGCGTTCCCATCGTCAACGATTTAAACCCCGCCTATCCGCCCTACGCTGCCGACGACAGGGACGCCGTGAACCAAATCCCCCAACGTTACGCCACGATCATGCTCGATCTCGGGGGAAGCGCCGACCGTCTAGCGAGGAGCGATACGGACGGGGTACGCCGCGATCTCCAAGCGGTCGCGGCAAGCGGGCGTAAGGCGATCCCGTGGGGCTGGTACCAAGAAGGCTACGTCTCTCCTACCAGCGCGCGCGAAGGTTTCGAAGCGCATCACGATGCGCCGCAGTATTTTGCGTATCTTCGCAACAACCCGGTATTTTGGAAGAACGTGCATCCCGTGCAAGCGATGCTCGGCGCGCTCGCAAAGGGGAGGCTTCCGGATCGCGGGGTTTTCTATATCAAGGGTGGATCTCGCAACGAGTTCGGTTGGAAACCTGCGAACCGCAATCCAAAGGTGCAAGCGGCGTATCGCGGCGACGACGATCATCCGGGCGCTGGAGACAGCGATCATCAAGTAGGCGAAGCGTTCGTCGCAACCTTCGTTAATGCGATCGCACACAGTCGATACTGGAAAGATTCGGCGATCGTCATTACGTGGGACGATGCCGGCGGCTTTTACGACCACGTGCCGCCGCCTCACTTCGAACGTTGTGCGGACGGAAAGCCCTGCGGTGACGGCCAGCGGCTTCCCTTTATCCTCATTTCGCCGTACGCGAGGAGCGGGGCGGTCGTACACGATCGCGGGGACACCGCATCGATCGTGAAGTTCGTCGAAACGGTGTTCCATCTCCCCGCAATGGCCGAATTGCCCGATGAACGCGGCTCTATGCCGGAAGGGCCACGCGATGCCAACCCCGCGATCACGAATTTGCTAGGCGCATTCGATCCGCAGCGCCTGAGTGGCGCCCTCGCGCCGATTCCGGCTATCGCCGCGGAGATTCCGGGCGCCGTCGTGAACGCGTTTCCCCCGAAGATGTCGTGCGCGTCGCTCGGCATCGTTCCCGTGACGCTCGCCCACGACCGATCGCCATCGGGTTTTGCGCCACGCCCACTCGATCCGCGGCGTACTATCCACTAGCGGCTCGCTCTATTTAATACGCGCTTCATCTCGCGTTGACTTCGATTTAACATCCGGCTGCGAATATGAGAATATGCCGCTCTCTGTTTGCAAGAGGATACTTTTCATGTTTCCACCTCGTCGAATCGTGGCGCTCGCCGCGCTCGTGGCGACCGCGCTCCTAACCCTATCGCCCGGCGTCGTTCGTTCGGCCGAGGGCACGTTGGTCTCCGGTCGGATCTTAGACATCGATGGTGGCTTTCCGGTGGTCGCCGCAAAGGTGACGCTCGATCGCGGCAACGAGGCCGTAGCTACGGCGGTCACCAGCGCCGCCGGCGACTTTCGGTTTACGTCG
>Ga0307373_10001316_pt1 | contig 46587 bp, 46 predicted proteins | sample OX2MG_FD_202534 | JGI IMG/M metagenome (GOLD analysis project Ga0307373, IMG submission 202534) | Soil microbial communities from Risofladan, Vaasa, Finland - OX-2 | ecosystem: Environmental > Terrestrial > Soil > Coastal area > Acid sulfate soil | place: Finland: Risofladan, Vaasa | collected...
GAACCAGCCTGATGATGGTCAAACAGGCTGAATCCGAATACAAAACGAAGGTGCCGGCGCGGGGACTCGAACCCCGGACCCTCGGTTTAAAAGACCGCTGCTCTAACCAAGCTGAGCTACGCCGGCTAACACGATTTTGAATTGAATTGATGTCCCGGCGCGGGAGGGCAGACCGTCAAAGTAGGCAGCTGACGGACTAACTGACGGACAAAGGACCTTACGACGCCCGGCTGCCCACCTAACCATGCTTCTTCCAGAACGCGGCCGCAGCCTCCTTAATCTCCTCGGAGATCACCAATCTCGCTGCGCTGTCGTCCTGACGCAACTCCCAGTCATCCACGAGCGGGGTGAATCCAGCCATCTCGTCGACGGCATCCACTCCTTCCTGGAGGAAGTCGTAGCAGTCCGCGGTTCCAAGGTTCGCAATTTCCGAGGCTCCATCTATGGGAGGCACCTTTCCGTCCACGATCGCTCGCGCCACATCGATCGATCGCCTGATAGCCGCTTCACACGGCGTCCCCTCAAGCGCCCTGTCCGAATTCGGCCGCTTCACCTGGGGGTCACGAGGTCGGCAACGAGCAGGTTACGGCGCAGTGTCGCCTATCCAGCAAGGGCGGTTCGGAAACGTATGTCGACAGACGTTCCCAATGCCATAGCTACCCGTTCGAGCGTGGAGAGGCTTGGCTTGCTGCCCCCTGCTTCGAGCCGAGCGATCACAGATTGAGTCGTGTGCATGCGTTCCGCTAGCTCGCGTTGGCTGAGCCCATTGGCTTCGCGCAACTCTCGAACCTGACGCCCGAGCTCGTACGCCAGCTGTGCCTGCTGGTAGCCAACTCGAGCAGCAGGCTCCTCGAGTCGTCGGCGGCGCAGCTCTCCCCAGGTCTTGCGTTTGCTCATGACTCCTCCTCGGCGGTGTGTTCCTCGGCGATGCATCGCCTCATCGCTGCCTCTGCACGCTCGACTTCGCCTTCCTCGCGCTGCCGCGTCTTGCGGAAGACGGTAAGCAGAATGATCCGACGCCCACTCGCTACGAAGTAGCTCACTCGCATCCGCTCCCGGCCGAGGTAGAACCGCAGCTCCCGGAGCTTACTTCGTAGCTGCCGCGTGTACGGCTCGCCCAGGTGGACACCCTCTCGTTCGAGAAGGTCGACGTAGAAGGCTGCCCGGCCAAAATCGTCATTACTAAGTCCTTCAAGCCAGCGAGTCACCTCCGGCTCAAGCTCAACTGTACCCCAAGTCATCGCATTTTTGCTATGGGGCGGCCTCGCCGGTCAGCAGCTCGTCCAGCCGCGCAGCCGCCTCGCGTTGCATGGCCGGCAGGACGTGGCTGTAGGTGTTCATGGTCACGTTGATCTGGCTGTGGCCCAGGATCTCCATTACCACTCGCGGCGAGACGCCCTGAACAAGCAACAACGTCGCGCACGAGTGCCGCAGATCGTGGAACCGCATAGGTCTCAAGGCCGCCCGAGCCAGGAGGCGCTTGAACGACCGGGTCGCGTTTCGCGGCTCGATCGGCGTCCCCCACCTGGTCGTAAAGACGAGCCCCGTCTCCCGCCACAGGGATCCCGCGAGAAGGCGCGCGTCTCGCTGTCTTGAGCGCAGCTGCCGGAGCGCCTCAACGGCCAGTGCTGGTATCGGTACCGATCGCCGGCTTCTCGGCGTCTTTGGCGGTACGAGGTGGAGAGCGCCGCCGTACCGCTGCAGGGCGTGGTTCACGCGAAGCTCGGCCTTGTCCAGGTCGACGTCCTCCCACTTGAGTCCCAGCAGCTCTCCCTGGCGAAGCCCCGTCGAAAGTGCCAGCTTGTACAACGCCTCGAGGTCGTCCTGGCGAGCCGCCTCCAAGAAGGCGCGGGCCTCCTGCGGCGTGAATGGCTTGATCTCGAATCGCTCAACACGAGGCGGATCGGTCAGCGTGGCAACGTTCCGATACAACCAGCCGTAGCGCATCGCGCGGCCGAGGGCACGGCGAAGGATGGCGCGGATATGGACTACCGACTGCGGCGCGAGCCCTGACTTCAACTTGGCGTCAAGCAACGCCTGAACCCGCTGCGGCTGAAGCTTCCCGAGGCGGACCTTGCCGAGGTCGGGGATCAGGTGGCGGCGGACGTACATCTGGATCGTCTGCAGGGTCTTTGGTCTGACCGAGCCCTCGATCGAGCGCAGCCAGGCCTTTAGATAATCGCCGAGCAGCTGCGATGAGCCGCCAGCCGTCATCCCGGCTTCCCTCGCTCGCAGCAGCGCCATCATTTGGCGCGCGACCTCAGCACGGGTTTTGCCGTAGACGGACATGTGCTTGCGCTTGCCGGCAGACCAGCCGAAGTCGACGCGACCCTCCCAGCGACCATCCCCTCTTCGCCAGATGGACCCCTCGCCCCTCCCCCGTCTGCTCATCCGTACACCTACGCGCTGACCCTATCCACCGGCGCGCCACTTTCAACCTCGCCTGTAAAGCCTCCGGTCGTTCGCGACCGCAACCATCGCTCGAGCTCGTTCCTGGGCACGCGCACCGCCCGTCCGATCCGAACGACAGGTAGCTCACCCGAGGCGATGAGCTCGAAGGTCCGCGTGCGACCCAGATTCATCAGCTGTGCCACCTCGTCGACCCTCAGCAGCAATGACTCCATTGGCATCACCTCCTGTGTGCTCAAACCGACCCCGACTGCTTCCGCGCGACCGCCTGGGCGAACGTCAACCCACGCTGATCCAGGTGATCGGCGACGCGCTCCTCGAGGAGCTCTAACGCCGCGTCCATCTCGCGCACGTCGTGTACGGCAGCCAGCGATGTGAAATAGCCGGTCGCGCCGGCGACCAGGCGTCCCTCCTGCACTTCCCTGATCCGGCGACGAATCAGCCCGTTCTCCTGGAGCCCTATCGACACGCGCGACAGCTCGAGCCATTCCGGACTGACCGGCCACCGGTCGCGCTGCCGATCCCCCGTCGGGACACGCAGCGACAGCCACTCTTGCGTGCAGTAGCGCCAGATGTCCTGACGGCACACGATCGCCTCTTCCGAGGTGCGGACATTGAATGTTTCGATCGCTTCACGCCTGAGTTGAAACTCGAGGCGCCACACCGGAGCCGCTGGATCGAGACGCGGTCCCCAGACCTCTCGCATCCAGGCCTCTTTGCCCGACTCGGCCGCCTCGCGTCCCTTGTCGTAGAGCCGCGCTACGAGTTGATCCCGGCCAAATTGGTAGCCGGTGAAACGCTGGCCATCGAAATAGGCCCGAACGGCATCGAAGTGCTGGGCTGATCGCCGAGCGCGAGTAACAAACCGGCGAAGGTCGAGCTCGTTCGGAATCCAGCCCTGGAAGTCCGCGTACATGTCGACACGCGATGCCTGAGAAGGTCCGAGCTGGCCTTTGAGCGTCGCGCGGACGAAAGTCTCCGCGTCACGCAGCGCCGCGATCGGACCGAGCTGATGCAGGTACGCGCTGCTCAACTTCAGGTAGACGGGCGGCAACTTCCGCCCTTGTGCGACAAGCACCTGGAAGTCCGAGCACTGCAACCAGTAGCGGTAATGGCCGGACCCGTTCGCATGCACGATCATCCGTCGCTCGCCCGCAGGCAGTAAGACAGGCGCTCCATCGGCTTGCGCCTGCAGTCTCAACTCTTCCAAGTGCCCCAACAGCCGGACATCAACTGTTCCCGCGAACGAGACGTAGAGCGAATCGACACCCGCGCTGCAGATCGTCAGCGGCAACGGCCAGACCTGCAGCTGCAGTTATGCGGGCCTGTGATACTCGGTCCGGCCCGCTCGTCGAAGTCGACCAAATCGGCGCCCATGCAGCCGGCGCCGGCCCGACCTCGCCGGCTCAGCCACACCTATCAGCCTCAGGCGAGCGCTCAGCGGAGCTGCGCTCGCCCAAGCACAGGCGCGCTTGCGGCCTGGTCGTGCCAGCTCGAGCCCGTAGCGCCTCTGGCGCCATCGCCGAGATGCCAGCTGTATCCGATTCCGATCTGCCGCCTGTTGAACCTTGCTTCATGCTTGCGCAACCTAGCACTTCTCGCCAGACAGCGCAAGCCTCACTTTGCAAGGTGCTTGCTATCGCAAGCGCGTTTCCTTTAAGGTGTTGGCCCGTGGCGACGCCCACAGAGCGAAGAGACCAGCTCGGGCCCTACCTCAAGGAGGTCCGAACGAAACTAGGCCTGAGTCTCCGCAAGGTTGAAAAGTCTTCGAACGGCAAGATCCACAACGCATACCTGAGCCAGATCGAGTCTGGACGCACCAAGTCTCCGAACCCGGACCTGCTTGCGGCCATCGCCAACGTCTATGGGCTCGACTACTGGAACTTGCTTTACCGGGCCGGCTGGTCCATCCCTGAGGAGTATCCGAAGGACGAGCGCGATTGGCATGGCTGGCCACTGCGAGACCTCCTCGACCTGACCAAAGATGAAATGGACGAACTCCTCGACTTCGCCGCCTACCTCCGACGCAAGCGCGAGCGCAAGAAACCTACCCGCAAACCAACCAGCCGTAAATCGGGTCGATCCGAGTAAGCGAGACGTAAACTGCCCCAGCGTTGAGTGTCACGGCCGACGAACTGGTTATCCACCTCGTCAACGTCCCTAACTTCTGGAAGGGACGTGTCAACACGAGGCTCGCTCTCGGCGGCGTCATAAGTGGTCTCGTCGTAGTGATTGGGGCTGCGGTACGCGAAGCGGTGACAGGAGGTGGCCAACTAATGCTCGAGGTCCTGATCGCCCTCTTCATAGTCGGGATGCTGGTCTTGTACGGCTACTTGCGATTCTGGAACGCGAGTGTGTTCATGCGCGAAGGCGAAGTGGGCGTTACGAACTGGCTCGGCATGACACGCTCGGTCCCGGCCAACTCGGTCGACCACTTCCGTCGAACCGCCGAAGTATGGACCGGCGAAAGCAAGCCGCGCGGCGTCCTGTTCATCGTCACAAAGGATCCGAAGAGATCGCTCCATTTCGGCGGCGGCGACAGACTCGAACCAGGCGGACTCGAGCGCATTGCGCAGAGAATCGGCGTACCGATTGAAGGATCTTGGACCGACCTCCCCACCTGGAACCCCTCATCGGGTGACAGCTCGACGCGACGGACAAACTGACGGACTACCGAACGAATGATCGCGGCGCGCGGCGGCACCCCGCGAGACTGGCCTCACGGAATCCGAATACGCGCGGCGGCTGGCGGCGCGCGGCGAACAACCTCCAGTCAGGTTAAAAGACCGCTGCTCTAACCAAGCTGAGCTACGCCGGCTAACACGATTTTGAATTGAAACGGTGGCCCGCCGCCGGTCACCCTAACCGTCAAACCTCCCGGCTGGCGGACAAACTCACCAGGACCTCTGTCCAGGAATCATCAGTGTGTCTCTACCGGCCAACCGATGCCGCCAGCTGTTCGCTACCGGGTCCAATGCCAGGCCCGCACCGGCTCGATGCGCGAGATCGACCACGAACGCGAGCGTGATCATTGTCGCCGAGCCGCCCGCACTCAGATCGACTCTACCGTGCCGAAGGGTGCCGAAGCCTCGCATGCAGAGTGGCCGTCCCAAGGCTGTCAACTTCGAACGGCGCGTGATTCCGTAGTAGAGCAGCTGCCTCCTCGTCACGATCTGTTTCCACGGTGACCAGAATCCGGCCGGCTTGGACCTCTTCCATAAAGTAGAGTTCTTCCTCCTCGTCGAGTTCGGCGCCGAGGAGACCGCCAATCTCGGCGCCCGCAATGCCTCCGGTCACCGCGCCCGCCACCACTGGCAACAAGGAACCGGCTGCTAACGCAGGTCCCACGCCAGGGATGAGGCCTACCGCAGCTGCAACGAGTACTCCTCCGATGACAGCGCCGGAGGTCGCGCCGACCGTGGCACCTTCGACGGCACCCTTGGTCGAGTCCTTCAACCTCAGCACATCGGTAGCTTCGAGGTAACCGATCTCTTCAGGCCGAAAGCCAGCCTTGACCAAGCTTGCGATAGCTTGCTCCGCATCCTCCCGGCGTTTGAATAGGGCCACAATGGTCCTCTCGTATGCCATACGGCCTCCTCATGTAGGGCGCTTCAAACAGACAAGTCTGCAGTCGCTCTGCCGTCGAACGTTCGTCCACTCTCCATCCTCCACTTGCCGCGACTACAAAGCAGGAGTCAGAAGTCCTGACAATGGAGATCCGTAAGGCAGGCCCCGCGACAGCGCAGCATCGCTGCGCATCTTGAGCGTTGTTGCTTCCATCCGGCCCGACGGACGGGTTGGCTGATGTGCCACGAAGATCAGACCCGGGCCCGACGTGACTTTGTCTGGACGGACTGATCAGGTCACCGCGGGGTCACTATCTACGGAGCGTGGTCGCTGGGCTTTCGCTCCCCGAATGTGGGCTTTCGCTCGTCGCGGATATCGTGATCGGTGGCACAGGCAAATCGTCAGACCGACCGCGCTTGAAGCGCATATGGTCTGCAAAGCCGGGAGCCTGGGCACCGTAATCGAGATGTGCAAGTAGGTTGCGTATAGCTGCTAGGATTCGTCCGTGGCTAGGCCGAGCCCAGTGCGAAACGCAGTGAGGGATCGGCTCTTGCGAAGTAGCCGCCACGGGTGGGCGATTGATGAGCTCCAGCAGGAACTTCACCGATCCAAGGTCAGAGCGGACTACTCCTCCGTGTTCCGAGCCGTGACATGTTTGGTGGAGCAGGGTGTAGCCCAGCGGGTGGATCTGGGCGACGGCAAGGCGCGGTATGAACCCGCCGGCGCACACCACGAGCATGTCCAGTGCGTGCGTTGCGGTGAGGTCGTCGCTGTCACAGACTGCGTGGTGGCCCGGGCATCGACCAAGATCGAGCGGGCTACCGGATTCCAGCTGCAGTCGCACCGGCTGTTGCTGGCAGGGCTCTGCCCCAAGTGCCAGAAGACCTGATGGCGTCGGCACGCGCGCAACCTTTCCGTGGGAACGGTGGACGTCTGGTAACGAAAGGCGCCCTGTCTGGGTCAGGCGCTTTATTCGCCTTGGCCCCAGCCTTGGCCCTAATGGTCGCGTGCGCAGGCCCAGCGTCCATCAGCCCGGCCTACCCGTCCGATCCGGAAGCGATCACAGTCTCTGCAGGAGAAAATTTCTACGGCGATCTGCTGCACCAGCTGGGAGGGATGAAGCTGCGGATCTATGCCTTTCTCAGCAACCCTAACGCCGACCCCCACCAGTATGAGAGCAGTGCCGCGACCGCACAGGTGGTCGCCGATTCCAGACTCGTGATCGAGAACGGGCTGGGCTATGACACTTTCATAGACAAGTTGCTGGGGGCCTCCCCCAATCCCAAGCGCATCGTGATCAATGTCCAGAAAGTGATTGGGGCGTCGAATGGTTCAAATCCGCATGTCTGGTACGACCCGACAGTCATGCCCAAAGTTGCGGTCGCTGCAGCCGCCGCACTTGCCTCGGCCGACCCGGCAAATGCGACAACTTACGAGTCCAATTTGAAGAGTTACGTCGCCTCTCTCCAACTAATCCAATCACGGGTGGCAGAGATGAAGCAGCGGCTTCAGGGCACGCCTGTCGCCTTCACCGAGCCGGTTTTCGAATACATGGCCGGTGCATTGGGTCTGGATATCCGTTCGCCCGAGGCGTTCATGCGGGCGGTGGAGGAAGGGAACGAGCCAGCGCCGAATCAGGTTGCGGTGGAAGAGGATCTCATCACCCGCCATCAGGTCAAAGTCCTCATCTACAACAGCCAGACCATTACCAAGATCACGAGCCAGATCCGTGATCTGGCCAACAGAAGCGGCGTGCCTGTGCTCGGAGTTTCAGAGACCGAGCCGCCCGGAAAGACCTACCAGCAGTGGCAGCTGGACACGCTGGCCTCGCTTGACGGTGCGCTTGGGCTCTCCGCATGACGGTGCCGGCGATCCGGATTGAGGACTCATCGCTGAGGCTGGGCGGTCGCGTGATCTGGTCGGACCTCTCCTTGTCCGTGGCAAGGGGCGAGTTCCTGACCGTGATCGGCCCGAACGGTGCTGGCAAGACTTCGCTGCTCAAGGTCATCCTCGGCCTGATCCCGGCGACGGGAAGGATCGAGGTTCTCGGCGATCGGGCACGTCGCGGTAATCGCAGGATCGGATATGTGCCCCAGCTGAAGGGCCTAGAGCAGGATCTCCCGATTCGCGGCCGCGACTTGGTCGGGCTGGGCATCGAGGGTACGCGATGGGGCTTCCGCCTGCGTCCCAGTGCCGTCGCCGATCAAGTGGAGCAGGCGCTGGCAGAAGTCCACGCTCAATCTTTCGCCGATGTGCCGGTTGGCGAGCTCTCCGGAGGCGAACAACAAAGGCTGCGGATTGCCCAGGCGCTGATAGGCGAACCTGAGCTGCTTCTTTGTGACGAGGCTTTGCTCAGCATCGACCTGCATCACCAGCGCGAAATCTGCGATGTGATCGCGCGCTGGCGAGAACGAACCGGGGGAACCGTAGTTTTCGTCACCCACGACGTCAACCCGGTCCTTGCCACCACCGATCGGATTCTGGCCGTGGTCGGCGGCCAGTGGGCAGAGGGGACGCCCGACGATGTCCTCAAGACCGAGACGATGACGCGTCTCTACGGCTCCCAGGTCGACGTTCTCCGGGTGCACGGCAGGGTGATAGTGGTGGCCGAATCTTTCGAGCCAATTGGCGACCACCACGAGCATGCGCATGAGCCGGCGCCCGGAGGGATGGCGGGTCATCACGCGCACGGGGCCGATGGAGGCGGTCATCACGAGCACCGACAGGAGTAGGCGGCCGAGGTGAACCTGCTGGGCTACGAGTTCGTCCAGAACGCCATCCTGGCCGGGCTGGTGGTCGCGATCGTCTCGGGGCTAGTGGGACGTTTCGTCGTTCTTCGCAATATGTCCTTTGCGGTCCACGGCATCGCTGAGGTCGGCTTTACCGGCACCGCAGGGGCAATTCTTTTTGGAATCGATCCGGTGCTCGGACTTCTGGCCGGGGCGTTGCTCGCTTCCATTGGGATCGGCACCCTTGGGGTTCGCCTCCGCGATCGAGACGTCGCTATCGGAGCCATCCTTGCCTTCGGTCTCGGTCTCGGCGTGCTGTTCTTGACCCTTTACACGAGCTACGCCACAGAGGCCTTCACCATCTTGTTTGGGACGATCACCGGGGTCAGTCGTCAAGACGTCGTCTTGCTGGTCGTGCTCGCCATCGGGACGGTTGGAGCACTGGCGATGATCAATCGGCCGTTGACTTTCGCCAGCGTGGATCCAGAGGTGGCGGAGGCCCGAGGAGTTCCAGTTAGATTCGTCTCAATCCTCTTCCTGGTCATACTCGCGATCGCGGTCGCAGAAGCGATCCAGGTTGTCGGGGTTCTGCTGGTGTTGACATTACTGATCACGCCCGCGGCCTCGGCGCAAAAGCTGACCGTGCTGCCAGGGCTGGGAACAATCGTGAGTGTCGGCATTGCGCTCATCTGCACGATGTGCGGCATCATCCTCTCGTTGCTGACGCTCTATCCCACTAGCTTCCTGGTCGCCACGCTGAGCTTCGTGATATACATCGCGAGCCGCATCGCCGGGCCCCGATTAGTCCGTCGCCGAGCCCTCGAGAGACCGACATGACGGGACGGCCGGCGTGGCTCACATTTCGGCCGCAGCGCGAGTTTGAGTGCTCGCACAAAGGCTTACCGGGCGGGTGTCGTCATCAGCGGAGATGTCATCTGCTCGAAGCGATTATCAAAGCTGGATCGTATCTGCCACTCCGATAGCTGCGACCGCTCGGACGAGTTTGTCTGCCCGACAGGTTGTGGAGCCACTGGTCAGAAATTAGTCGCGCAGTAGTTGCGCTGGCGAACTGGCGGACATTTATGGCCGACGCTCGCTCCAACGGTCTGCACCATGAGGCCTGTCGAGCGAGCCCGTGAGGCATCAAAAGGCCGCCTTTCCCTCCCTCCACGCCGCCTCTCCCTTCTGGGCCTCCTAGCCGTTCGCGAAGTTTTCTCCCACCGCGCGGCGTTGGTGGTGCTGGGCCTGATATGTGGCGGTCTGGTTCAGTGTCGTTTTCTTCGGCGACCATTATGTGGTCGACGTGATTGCTGGCATAGCATTGGCGGCAGTCGCATGGTGGGTTCTGAACCGCGTCGTGGCGCCGAGTTTCTGGGCCTCTTCGCGCTACCGCTGGCATCACCGAATCGCTCATATCACCCAGGCGGGCCGGCCCCTGCCGGTGGCCAGGGCCACGCGGTTCGCCCTCGTCGCCGCGATGAACACGAAGCACGCAGCGGTCTTTCCGCACCGATGAGAGCGGCGTAAAATCCGATGCGCCGTCGCGAAAAAGGGGGGCGGCCGAGCGCGGGATTAAATGCCCGTCCCGACCTCCGCATGACGCTCGATGACGACTGCTGAGTCTTCTGCGCTACTGAGGCGCCGAAGCGCTACACCATATTCAACCGGCGCCGGAAGTCCTTGTACCTCCAGCGGCTGGACGGCTCGCCGCTGACGTTCGAGAAACTCGAGCAGGCGGATTCCGTCTGCGCCGCCCTGAACCGCGAGGATCCGAACGTGCTGAGCCGGAGTACCGGGTGGACGAGGTGTGCGAATGAGCGATGAAGCACAGATCCTGGTGAGCGGACCGTCCGGCTCGGCCCAGCTGGACTTGCCCTGGAGCTCGACAGTGGGCGAGCTGTTCGAGCAAGCTCGCTCCCAGCTCGGACTCCGCGATACGGGCGATTACGAGCTCTGGTCCGCTGACGGCGTCACGATGATGAGCAAGCTCGAGCGCACCCTGCAAGAGCTCCGCGACCGCCGAATCTGCCCCAGGCGGGAGTTCGCGATCAGGCCACGATAGGGCTCAATGACGAGACGAGCTGCTCGCTGGTGCGAGCCCGCTGGCTCCAGTAACCCCGTACCGGCTCCAGCTCCGCTCGCATCGAGTGGTGGATGCCCTTCCAGCGAACCGCCTCATTCGCTAGCCACTTGAGGGTGGCCGCCGGCTCCTGGGCGAGCAGCGCCTTCAGGACGTAAAGGCGCTCAGCCTGACGGAGCCCAAGTCCCAGTTCGCGCGCCGCTCGGCCTAGGTCGTCGCGCACCAGGATCATCCCGGTTCTCACCGGCGACACCAGACCCGCAAGGAACGCATCGGCTCCATCCGCCGCCGGATCTTGCAGGGCGGGCGCCTCGCGAAGGTGCAGCGGTAGCCGGGCCGGCGGGCCCGACGCTCGAGCATCCGCCATCAACGCCTCGCGAAGCAGCCCGCCCCAGGCCTGGTAGAAAGGAGAGGCGATTTCCTCCAGCTTGGCCAGGTACGTTGGCAGCCAGCTCAGCAGGTGCTCCCAGAGAAGGGCCTGCCTCGAGCTGCGCTTCAGTTGGAGCCGCGCGGAATCCTGTTCTGCGGCTTCGCTCTCGACCAGCGAGGCGTAGAGACCGAGCAGCGCCGCCAGGTGGTCCGGCTCTGCGGGCGGGGTCAGGCGGAGTGCGCGCCAGAACCCGGCCGTCCGATCCCTGGCCTCCCCGCCGAGCTTGCCGTCACCTCCTAAATAGATAGACGCGTACGGCCACAGCTGGAGGCCGAAGACATCGGTGTATTCAGCGACATCGGGTCGACCCGGAAGCTCGAGGAGCCGGCCGACGCGGCCTGTCTCGGCGCCAGGCACTTCCGCCACGATCGCCAGGGCGCGGAAGAGTTCCGTGATTCACCGCTCCCTGGGGGGGGTCGAATCGGGCAGGCGGTACGCGTCGTGCCCGGGCTTGAGCGGCCGCATCATCCAGTAGGGCCGACGGGAACCGTCCGGAGAGACCTGCTGCGCCGGCCGGGTCATCTCGAGCCACTTGCGATAGACCTCGCGAGATTTGCCGAGGTCGACGGATATGTCGCCGTAGCTGTCGGACGGGTCAGCGCGTCGGACCTTGACAGCCTGATGCCAGCAGTGCATGCCCGAGATGGGATCGGGATGCACGGGGAAGGTCAGGTTCTGATGCACGCCCACATCCGTCCACCAGATGCGCGCTGTGTCGGGGTCGGCGGATGGGTACGGCGCAGCACCGCGCTTGCGCGCCATCGACCAGCGCTCCTCGTTGTTGTCGATGCCCACGGTCGCCATCATCTGCCGCTGGCCCTGGTCCGCCAGCTTCCAGCGGCCCATGTGGTGGCTACAAGCCACCACCCCCGGCCGGATGCCCTCGGTGACCCACGCTTTGAGCACGAAGTGGCCGATGTCTGTCTCCACGCGCACGAGGTCGCCGGTGTGGACGTCTCCGAGGCGAGCGGCGTCGCGTGGGTGAAGCCACAGCGGGTTGGTATGGGCGATCTCGTCGAGCCATTTCGAATTGGCGCTGCGCGTGTGCACTTGGATCGGCACCCTGAAGGTGGAGATCAGAACCATCTGGTCCTTCTGCAGCTGATCGGGGTGGACATGACTCTTGATGTAGCCGGGGATCGCGTGCTCCGGCCAGCCCCAATCCGCGAGGGTGGACGAGTAGAACTCGAGCCGCCCGCTTGGCGTGGGAAAGCCGCGCAGGATGCTTCCGTCGACGTCGACGCCCACCGGACGCCTTCCTTCGGCATCGGGCTCGGGCGTCGGGAGGGGAACGATGTTCGGTCCGGCCGGCCGGGGCGCCCTCGTATAAGCGCGGCCGAGGCCATCGACCTTGAGGTCCTCGAGCTCCGCAGCCGGAACCTCCACCTCGTGCAGCGGGCCGACCTTGCGGCTGACTTCGAACGCGCCGTTGCGCCGCATGTACTCGAGCGGCGTCCGACCCTGCGCGCCGGCTCGCTCGGGAAGGCCGGGCACGGAGTTCTCGAAGATGTGCGCGTAGTACTCGTCGATGCCAAGTTTCGTTCCCGGCTCACGCTTCGACTCGAAGTACTTGCGAACTCCCAGGGAACCATCGGGATCGATGCGCCAGGAGAGCTCGATCCAGAACTCGTTCTCCTCCCAGACCTCGCCAGGATTGACCTCCCGGGTGTCGGCGATCGTCTCGCCCAGGCGTTGGCGTGCGGCACGGAGGACGGGCTGCCTGAACCCCAGCCACTGTGCATCGTGCGTTTCGTAGGAGTGGAGATCATGACGCTCGGAACTGTGGCCCATCGGCAGCACGTAGTCCGCGAAGTACGCGCTCTCGTTCCAGGTCGGAGTGAGCGCTGCGTGGAGCCCGATCTTCGATTCGTCCGTAAGCGCCTCGATCCAGGCAAACCCGTTGGGATTCGTCCACACCGGGTTGTAGACGCGCGTGAAGTAGACGTCGACTCGATGCTTGCCCTCCTCCAGGAATTGCGGGAGCAGGAATGACATCTCCATCAGGGCCAGCGGATATTCGCCCGGCCAGGTGAGCTCGTTCCATTTCTCGGGGTGAGGTGGCACGTACATGGGTCGCGGCACGAACTTGTGCCAGGCGTTCGGATAGACACCGCCCTCGGTCGCGACTGCTCCCAGCAGTGCATTGAGCAGGAACAGGGCTCGAGACACCTGCCAACCACCAAGGTTGCCGGCCGCGGCCGCGCGCCAGGTGTGGGTGGAAAGCTGCGTACCGGCGCCGGCGACTAGGCCGGCGACCTCGCGCAGGGTGCCCGCTGGGATTCCCGACTCCGCCTCCGCGTACTCGAAGGTGAAGTCCTGGTAGACCTCGCCGAGCACCCCTTCGAATTGCTCGAACGTCTGCGGCTCGCCCGCATGCTCGCGCTGCATGTACTCCTTCCAGTTCCACCAGCGGCGCACGAACTCGCGGTCGTAGAGGCGGTGCTGGATGATGTGCTGCGCGAAGGACAGGCACACGGCCGCCTCTGAGCCCGGATACGTGGGCAGCCAGTGATCAGCGTGAGTCGCCGTGTTGGAGAGGCGTGTATCCATCACTATCAGCTTCGCCCCGCGCTCCTTCGCTTCCATGACCCGCTGCGCGTGCGGGTTGAAGTAGTGGCCGGCCTCCAGGTGCGAACTGATCAACAGGATGACGCGCGCGTTGGCGTGGTCAGGGCTGGGACGGTCGAGCCCCATCCAGAAGTGATAGCCCGACCGAGCGGCCGAAGAGCAGATATTGGTGTGCGAGTTGTGCCCGTCCACCCCCCAGGCGGCGAGCACGCGCTCGGTGAAGCCATCCTCGCCCGGGCGGCCCACGTGGTACATGACCTCGTTGCGCCGGTCCTCCTGGATCGCCTTTCGGATGCGGCCGGCGATGTCGTCCAGCGCGTCGTCCCAGGAAACCTCGACCCATCGGCCCTCCCCTCTCTTACCCGCCCGCTTGAGAGGGTGCAGGATGCGGTCCGGGTCGGTGACCTGGTTGAGGGTGGCCGGCCCCTTGGCGCAGTTGCGACCGCGGGAGCCGGGATGCTCGGGGTTGCCTTCGAACTTACGCACCTGCAGGGTGTCGCGGTCGACGTAGGCGAGCAGTCCGCAGGCCGACTCGCAGTTGAAGCAGGTGGTCGGCACGAGCATGTAGCGGCGTTCGAGCTTGCCCGGCCAGGCCTTCGAGTCGAGCTCGACCCAGTCGTCCCAGCGCTCATTGGGCGGGAACGCCGCGAGGTGGACACGACTCGGTCCGGGATAGAAAGTCTCTCCGCGCGCTTCCGTCTCGGCCCGCGCCGCCTTCACACGCTCGTTCAGCCTTTGCAGACGGTCGTCGGCGCTCATGCCAGGGGCACCATCTGGCCCGCCTGTACATATGAGTGCTCGTGGAGCAACAGACCCGCCAGGGCGGCCACCGCGGCCACCGGACCCAGGATTGGGGCCAACGAGGCGATCGCCATCAGGACGATTCCGGCCCAGAAGTACCTGGCTAGTCGTCCGCGGATCATTTCGCGCGCCGCGATATGGGCGTGGGCCGTCGCATGACCGATCGTCATCTCACTCAGCACCAGGAGCAAATGCAGGACCGAAAGCACCAGCAGGGCGTACCGCGCCTGGCCGGCGCCCATGAGCACATACACGGCCATACCCAGCGCGACCGCCTGCACCAGCATGTGAGGAGCGAGCAGTGGGCTCTGCCAGAGATCGCGAGCGCGCGCCTGCGCGAACAGATAGGCGGTGTAGACCGCGGTCATAACGGCAAGCGGAACCCCGAGGAAGGCAAGTACGCGGATCGCGCTCAGCTGGCTTGCGAGCCCGAGCAGGAATTGGGCCGCGAGGACTAGTGAGTAAAGCGTGATGATGACCGCGCCGCGCACCAGCCAGCTGCGCCACTGCGGGCGCAGGAAGATCAGGTAAAAGCGGAATGGGTGCTCGAGGTCCCAGACCAGGATCAGACCGGTGAGCGCCAAAAACACGCCGGAGATGAGCGGCGTGATGACCGGCCACATGCTCCACGCGCCAATCATCAGCGCGGCCAGATATACGCCGGCGGCCAGGCCCTTGGTCCACGTGTAGAGCCCGACGCGCCAGTCCCAGGGTGCTTTGTGCGACACGTCGTAGGAGAGCAGCGCCGCCGCCGAGCTGTTGGCACCGCCCCAGGCGCTCGGCTCCCCAGACCCGACCTGCTGCACACCTTGCGGCTGCTCGCTCCACATATAGAGACCGCCATCCGGACGGCGCGCGGCGAGGGGATCGAGCGTGGCCTGGTGGGCGCCCTTGTAGAAGAGCTTGGGGCGCGTGCCTTTCTCCGGGCGGCGAACCTGCACCGGCTCCCGGTTGACGATCTGCGCCACCCTGGAGGTCGGATCGTTCAGGTCGCCGACGATGATCGCCTCGACAGGGCACACCACAACGCAGGCTGGTTCGAGCCCCATATCGATGCGGTGCGCACAGAAGTTGCATTTCTCGGCCGAATGGTCCTGCGGGTTGATAAAGATCGCGTCGTACGGACATGCTGCCATGCACGCCTTGCAGCCGATGCACGCCGACTTGTTGAAATCGACGATCCCGTCGGCGCGGCGAAACATCGCCGCCGTTGGACAGGCTGCGACGCAGGGCGCGTCATCACACTGATTGCAGCGTGTGACCTGGAGCGCGCGCCGCGCCTGCGGAAAGGCGCCGACGTCCACGGCTTTGACGTAGGTGCGGGTCACAGAAAGCGGAACCTCGTTCTCCGACTTGCAGGCGACCGTGCAGGCATGACAGCCGATGCACTTGTCCTGGTCGATGACCTTGCCCCATTTGGGGGCGGCAGTCATGGGAACAGGAATCACCTTACGTCTTGGCCAAACATAGGCCGACTGTAGCTATTGACCTTCGCCGCGTCCAATAGTTTGTTTCTCGCGTATTCATTGATAATGTCGATATGTTGGACGCGCCTCAGCGGCCGCGATTTACGGTGGAGCAGTTGCTGGCGTTTGTTGCGATGATCGAGACTGGCAACGTCACTAGGACGGCTGAGTCATTCCACCTATCACAAAGCACGATCACCCATCATTTGAAGTTGTTCCAGCAGGTACTCGGCCTGAGATTATTTGAACGGGTTGGCCGCAACATCCGCCCGACAGATGCCGGATTGGAGTTGGCCAGCTCGGTTCGAGCGGCGGTGGGCGCGATGCGGGCTATCACGGACGTGGCGACGGGCCTGTCAAACGTTGAAACAGGTGTAGTCAGGATCGCCGCCAGCCAGACCACCGTCAGCCATTACCTTCCAGATGTGCTCGCAGAGTTTCTGGTTGGTCGCCCGGGGGTGAATGTCCACGTCGTTCCAGGCAACACCGTAGATGCATGTCGGAGGGTCGCGTCGGCCGAGGTTGACATTGGACTCATCGAGGGACCTCTGGCAGTGCAAGGGCTGAGAGAGCATCGACTTACCCGGGACGAAGTCATCCTTGTGGTGGCGTCCACCCACCCTCTTGCGACTCGCGGGCGCATTAGTCGGCACGATCTGTCAAAGGTGCGGTACCTCGCTCGCGAGGTGGGCTCAGGGACCGAACTAATCGCAGAGGACATGCTCAAAGAGATCTACCACGTGGTCCCGCGACTTCAGGTCGGACAGTTGGACGCAGTCCGAGCGGCAGTACTGGCGGGTATCGGGTTCGCGGCGCTACCGCGGCTCGCAGTACAGGTTGAGATTGATGCAGGCCTCTTATCGGTGCTGCCGTTCCAGGCCCACTCTCGTTGGATTCGTGCCATTCGTAGACCCAGTACGAGCGGCCCCGCCGCGGAAGCTCTATGGTCCCTAATCCGAAATCGCGGTCCCGAGTGGTTCCGAAACCGTTTCACCCTTCAAGCTAATTTGGCTAAGTAACTAACTACATGCCCCTGAAAAACGACGCGCCGAAATGAGGTATGAGCCTCGACAATAGACGAGCGCGTTCGTCATTGCTCACGATCCAGCACACGTCGTTCCAGGGGAGGCTCCAATGCTCAGACTGCGCGACGGTCAGGCGGAGTTGTTCGACGCGGTGATGCCGGCGGAGGCACGTACGTTGTCGCCGGAGCTGGCTGCGGTGGATGCTTTGCTTGACGACGAGCGCTTCCTGGCTCCGTTCGTGGCGCGATTCGCCTGCCCGATCGGGCGCCCGACGATTCCCATCGAGACCTATCTGCGGCTGATGTACCTCAAGCACCGACACGGGCTCGGCTACGAGACCCTAGTAGAAGAGGTCTCGGACTCGATTTCATGGCGTCGCTTCTGCCGAATCGGCCTGAGCAGTCGGGTCCCGCACTCGACAACGGTGCTGAAGCTGACCCGGCGATTCGGGCCGGAGATCATCGATGAGTTGAATCGAGAGGCCTTGAAGGCCGCGGTGCAGAAGAAGCTCCTGCGCAGCCGGCGCCTCCGGGTGGACTGCACGGTCATGGAAGCGGACATCAAGTACCCCACGGACTCGGGGCTGTGTGCACATGCAATCGACCGTCTGTCGCGAGCGGTCAAAGCGGTGAAGTCGGCGGGGTTGGCGCTGCGCACTCGGTTTCGGAACCGCAACCGGAGCGCGGCGAAGATCGCTCGTCGGATGTCGCTCGGCCTGGGTCGGCCAGGCAGTCAAGCGACAGTATTGAGGCTCACCGGCGAACTCGCGAGCCTGACCCAGAAGGTCATCCGGCAGGCGAAGCGAGTGTTGGGCAACGCGCGCCGCCGTGGCAAGCAGGTGTCCAAGAAAGCTGCGGCGGCGATGAGCCGGTTGGCCACTGACCTGGAGCGGTCGGAACGGGTGGTGGGCCAGAGCACACGCCGGGCGGCCGGTGAGACGACGATTCCCGATCGTGTGATTTCGCTCTGCGACGTCGATGCCCGACCTATTCGGCGCGGCAAGCTGCGCAATCCGACCGAGTTCGGTTACAAGGTGGCGGTCGGCGACACGCCCGAGGGCTTCGTTGTTGCGCACGAGGTCCAGCGCGGAAACCCTGTCGATGCAGAAACGCTTGCCCCGCTTCTACGGCAAGCAAAGAGCATCGGTATGCGAGTCAGGACGGTGTTCGGCGATCGCGGGTATGGCAGAGAACCAGCAGACCAGGTCATCGCCGAGGCAGGCATTCCAGACAAAGTAATTCCGCGCATGGGCCGAGCCGATCCCATCGAGACAACCCGCGCTTGGCGCCGACGATATCGCTGGCGAGCCGGGGCGGAAGGTCGGATCAGCAGTCTCAAACGCCGGTTCGGTTGGAACCGCACCCGGCTCAAAGGTCACACCGGCGCTCGGATCTGGTCCGGATACGGAGTCCTGGCGAACAATATTGGGCGGATGGCCGCTCTGGCTGGGTGAGCATGCGGCAATCCGGGAATCCGTCGACCCAATCCACGAGACAGCTACCGATCGCCCAGCTGTTGCTCCGCAACTACGGGTTTTTCAGGGGCATGTAACTAGGCAGCGGTCGCTGGCGCAATCAATACTGGGCACGAAGGCGACGACGCCACAGGGCTGCGTCGTCTGAAGCACAAGAACGGCAGGCTGAAGCCTTCCACCGCGTGGTCGACGCCGCCTACGAAAAGCGCAGTCTCGCCGTGACCAGCAATCTTCACCTGGCCGGCTTCGACACCATCATGCCCAAGGCACTGGCCACGCCGGCCGTCGACCGACTCCTCCACCACGCACCCCTAATCAACATCGACGTCTCCTCACGCCGCCTGGCCTAGGCCGCCGCCGGCAAGAGGGTGAAGCCTTTGACCTAGCCTCCGACCGGGAGTTCTGCTGTCCGCCCTTGGGGAGATCTCGTGTCCGTCTACGGGGAGGTCAGCTGTCCGCCCTTGGGAGATCCTGGTGTCCGTTGACACGGTTCCCGGGAGAGAAGCAGGCGGATCATCCGCAGCCGGGTGCTCGGTCGCCATCCGTGCCACCGAAGCGAAGGGCGACAACCGATCCTGCCGTCCTGGTACCCCGAATAGTGGTCTCAACTGACATGAACGACCACCTCCTGCCACGCACGGTAGAACGTGCCGGCGACCACAACCAAGTGCTCATGGTCCCTGGGGAAGAGGGCCGAAGGCCACCTCATTTCGGCGCTCGCCGAGACTACCTTTGGATGGCTCCGACTATCGGCCGGGGACGATTTCGTAGGAGGTTCTGAGATGATCCACTTGCTGCTGGTGATCGCTGCGGTTCTCTTCGTGCTCTGGCTGGTGTTCCACGCCACAGGCGCCCTGGTCAATCTGATCTGGCTGGTAATCATCGTGTTGGTCGTGCTCTGGCTGATCGGTCTCCTCCGAGGGCGCTCTACGACCTCCTGAAGGCCACGATTCGGACAGGAGGACGCCGGCAGGGCGCCCTCCTTTCACGAAGTGCGCGACCAGCGAACGCACAGACCGCCTGCCGCTGCTGCTGTAGCCTTGCCCCGGTGAAGGCATGGGTGGTCCGTGAGCTCGGTGGGCCGGAGTGTCTGCGCTTCGAAGACGTCGACCCCGGCACGCCCTCCGACGGCCTCGTCCGCGTCGAGGTGCGCGCCGCCTCGATCAACTTTCCGGACGCCCTGATGGTCGCCGGCCTGTACCAGTCCAAGCCGGACCTGCCCTTCGTACCCGGCTTCGAGGTGAGCGGAGTGGTCACGGACGCGCCGGCAGGCTCGGGGTTCCAGGCGGGAGATCGCGTCATGGCCCTGCTCGACAACGCCGGCCTCACCCGCGGCGGGTACGCGGAGGTCGCCGACGCTGCCGCTGCCACGGTCGTCAAGATGCCCGACTCCATGCCCTTCGACGAAGCCGCCGGGTTCACGCTCGTCTTCCAGACCGGTTGGTTCGGGCTCCACCGCCGGGCCAGGCTTCAGCCCGGCGAGACACTGCTCGTCCACGCTGGCGCTGGCGGTGTGGGCAGCGCCGCGATTCAGCTGGGCAAGGCGGCCGGCGCGACCGTCATCGCGACCGCGGGCTCGGATGAGAAGGTCTCTCTTTGCCAGCAGCTCGGAGCCGACCTAGCGCTCAATTACAAGACACAGGATTTCGTGGAAGAGGTGAAGCGCGCCACCGGCGGGCGTGGTGCCGACGTCGTCTACGACCCGATCGGCGGCGACGTGTACGACGGCTCCACGAAATGCATCGCCTTCGAGGGGCGCATCGTGCTGGTCGGATTCACATCCGGCCGCATCCCACAGGCGGCGGCCAACCATGTGCTGGTCAAGAACTACTCGGTGGTCGGGCTCCACTGGGGGCTGTACATGAAGCGGGCGCCGGAGCTCATCCCCGTCGCCGAAAAGGCTCTGCTCGAGCTGTATCAGCAGGGCAAGATCAGGACCCACATCTCGACCAGGCTTCCCCTCAAGCAGGCTCCCCGCGCCATGGCCATGGTCGCCGAGGGCAAGAGCACGGGCAAGGTCGTCCTCACCACTTCGAGTTGAGAAGGCTGGCGAGCGCGGCAGCCCTGGTCGCCATCGCGATCGGCGCGTGCACGCAGGGCGGCAACCCCACTCCTCCCGAGGTGCTGGCCACCGACCAGACCCTGAGCTTCCCGATCGCGCAGGACGTGGCCGACTTCGACCCGGCGCTCATCTCCAACCCGGCCGACGTCGACATCCTGCGCAACGTCTTCTCCGGCCTGTATCGGTTGGACGACCAGCTGCGTGAGGTGCCGGATCTCGCAGCGGGCCAACCCACCGTGTCGGCCGACGGCATCACGTACACCTTCCACCTCCGCCAGGACGCGCGTTTCTCCAACGGGGACCCGATCACCGCCGACGATTTCATCTACAGCTGGAACCGGGCGGCGGCGATGCAGGGCGACTACGCGGGCCTGTTCAACGTGGTGGCCGGCTACCAGGGCGTGGCTGGGGGCGCGGCCACCCAGATGAGCGGGCTGGCCAAGGTGGACGACCACACCCTGGTTGTGACGCTGGCGAAGCCGGCCGGCTACTTCCTGTCCGAGGTCGCGCTGTGGCCGTTCTGGGTCGTCGACCAGAAGGTGATTGGCGCGGCCGGCGAGAATTCGTGGTTCACCAAGCCCGAGACGTTGATCGGCAGCGGGCCCTTCAAGATGACCGCTCGCACGCCCGGGCAGTCGATGGACTTCGCGCCGGTCACCGGCTGGTACGGCGGCAAAACAGGTGCGCTCACGCGAGTGCACGTCGAGGTCGTGGCGGACACCACGGCACAAATCGCTCAGTACGAATCGGGCGTGTTCAGCCTGGTCGGATATGGTCGGCAGAGCCTTCCACCGGCCGCGGCCACCCGGTACACCTCCGATCCCAAGCTCAGCGGTCAGCTCAGCCTCGTCCCCCTCGGCCTCACCTTCTGGATCGGGTTCAACCTGAAGACCGGTCCGTTTGCGGGCATCGACGCGGGGCAGCCCGGCCGCAGCGCTTTCAGCGAGGCGATCGATCGAGCGGCGCTGGTGGACGCGCTGTGCAACCAGAAGACCGACTGCGTCGCGGCGACCGGGGGCCTGGTCAGCAAGGGCCTGCAGGGCTATCTGAAGGATGGCGCCGACACCAACGCCAGGTTCGACGCTGCGGCCGCCAAGGCGGAATACCAGGCCTGGGACCCGGACGGGTCGAAGGTGAAGGGCCTGACCTACACGTATGACACCAATCCGTTCAACAAGGCCGTGTGCGAGAACCTCTCAGCGCAGTGGAAGAAGAACCTTGGCGTCACGGTCGGCTGTGTCGAAATGGACCGCAAGACGTTCTTCGACGAGCGCAACGGACAGTGCGCCTACCCGATGTTCCGCCAGAGCTGGAGCGCCGACTACGACCATCCCCAGGATTGGTTCGACTACCTGTTCGTCACAGGGGCCAGCTCGTCAGGGTCGTGCTACTCGAACCCCAACCTCGACAAGCTGGTCGCGCAAGCCGACGCGGCGCCGATTTCACAGGCGATCACCAACTACAAGACGGCCGGCTATCTCCTGATCGCCACCACCGCTTTTGCGCCACTCGTCTACGGGGTGCAGCAGTACCTGTCGCATCCGTACGTCAGGGGCGTGGGCGGCAACGCGCTGTACGACGACTACTGGACCGAGGCCAGGATCCTGAAGCACTGATCACCGCACCGGCCGATGCGGCTACACGTCCTGCGAGAAGTGGCATGCTGCGAGATGGCCGCGCAGCTTTTCCTCCAGCGGAGGTTCCACCTCCGCGCACGGCGTCGGCAGGTGCGCGATGGGGCAGCGCGTGTGGAACCGGCAGCCCGACGGAGGGTTGAGCGGCGAGGGGATCTCGCCCGAAAGCTCCACCAACCGGCGGCCGCGCTGGATCTTGGGGTCCGGGACCGGGATGGCAGAGAGAAGGGCTTTCGTGTACGGGTGCTGGGGATTGCTGTACGTGCCGACGCTGTCGGCCACCTCGACGATCTTCCCGAGGTACATGACCATGACGCGGTCGCTGATGTGACGTACCACGGAGAGGTCGTGCGCGATGAAGAGATAGGTGAGCTTGAACTCCCGCTGCAGATCCTCGAGGAGGTTGACGATCTGGGCCTGGATCGACACGTCCAGCGCCGAGATGGCCTCGTCGCACACGATGAGCCTCGGGTTCAGCGCCAGGGCACGGGCGATTCCGATGCGCTGGCGCTGGCCGCCGGAGAACTCGTGCGGGTAGCGGTTGTTGAAGTTCGGGTTGAGGCCGACCACACGCAGCAGCTCCTGCACGCGCGCGTTCAGCTGACGGCCGCGCATCACTCGGAAGTTCACCAGTGGCTCGGCGATGATGTCGCCGACGGTCATGCGGGGGTCGAGGGACGCAAAGGGGTCCTGGAAGATGATCTGCATGAGCCGCCGCTGCTGGCGGAGCTTCTCGCCGCGAAGGCGGGTCAGCTCGACGTCGTCCAGGAAGATCTTGCCGGACGTGACGGGGATCAGCTGTGCGACCAGCCGCCCCAGCGTCGACTTTCCGCAGCCCGACTCGCCGACCAGGCCCAGTGTCTCACCCTCATGGATCTCGAAGCTGACTCCGTCGACGGCTTTGACGGACGCACCGAAGCCGGCCGGGAAATGCTTGACCGCGTTCTCCACCCGGACGAGCGTCTTGGCCCCAGCCGGGAATGGCCGCGCGTCCTGCTCCATGACCGGATCGGCCATCAGCGCGCTTCCGGTGGGTGGACTCCGGAGCCCGCCCCGGGCCGGATGTCGACGAGGTCGTCGGCCCCCATCTCCTTGCGGGCGCGGTCCATGGTCACCCAGCACGAGGACATCTGGTCCGGCTTGACCTCGATGAGCGGGGGCGGGTCTGTGAAGCATTTCTCCACGCGGAACGGGCAGCGAGGATGGAAACGGCAGCCTGAGGGTGGCCGGAGCAAGTCGGGAGCGATGCCTTCGATGGAGCGAAGGCGTTCGTGCCGGAGGGCGTCGACGCGCGGGATGGAGCGAATCAGCGACCAGGTGTATGGGTGCTGAGGTGATTCGAAGATCTGCTCGACCGGCCCTTGCTCGACGATCTGCCCGGCGTACATGACGATGACGCGGGAGCACAGACCGGCGACCACCCCCATGTTGTGGGTGATCATGATGATCGCGGTCCCGAGGTCGTGGTTGAGGTCGGCCAGCAGCTCGAGGATCTGCGCCTGCACCGTGACGTCAAGGGCGGTCGTGGGCTCGTCGGCGATCAGGATCGAAGGAGAGTTCGCCAGGCCCATCGCGATCATGGCGCGCTGACGCATCCCTCCGCTCAGCTGATGGGGGAAATCCTTGACCCGCCGCTCTGGCGCAGGTATGCGCACCTTCCGCAAGAGCTCGATCGTCCTCTCCCGGGCTTGCTTTGGGGTTGCCTTCTTGTGCGCCAGCATCGCTTCCTCGATCTGGTAGCCGGTACGGAGCACCGGGTTGAGCGAGCTCTGCGGGTCCTGGAAGATCATCGCGATGTCGCGCCCGCGAATGTCGCGCACCTCTTCGTCGTTCATCTTCAGTAGATCGGTGCCGCGGAACTGGACCTCGCCGGAAACGATCCGGCCAGGTTCCGGGACGAGCCGCAGGATGGACAGCGCGGTCACAGATTTGCCGCTTCCGGATTCCCCGACTATGCCGAGGCTTTCTCCCGGGTAGAGGTCGAAGCTGACGTCGTCGACCGCCGTGACGAGGCCCTGGTCGGTGGCAAATTGCGTGCGCAGGTTGCGCACCTGGAGAATTGGCGAAGCCACGACTTAGCGGCGCGAGCGCGGATCGAGCGCGTCGCGCAATCCGTCTCCGAGGAAGTTGAAAGCCATCAGGGTCAGCGACAGGGCGATCGAGGGGAAGATGACCATGTGCGGCGCGTACTGGATCGCCTGCACGCCTTCGTTCGCCATCGACCCCCACGATGGAGTCGGTGGCTGGACTCCCACTCCGAGGAAGCTCAAAAACGCCTCGAACAAGATCGCGCTGGGGATTCCGAGCGTGGCCTGGATGATGATCGGCCCCAGCGCGTTGGGCAGGATGTGACCGAAGAGCATCTTGAAGGGTCGCGCGCCGGAGGCCCGACCGGCCTCGACGAATTCGCGCTCTCTCAGGCTGAACGCCTGGCCGCGAACCAGGCGCGCCATGTCCATCCAGCGCGTGGCCACGATGGCGATGATGATGTTGTTCAGGCTCGGCCCCAGCAGGAAGACCATGATCATGGCGACGAGCACGTCCGGGATCCCGTAGAACACGTTGATCACGAACGTCACGACGGAGTCGAACCAGCCCCTGAAATACCCTGCCATCAAACCGATCGGCACCCCAACCGCAAGCACGAGCAGCTGCGTGCCGAGACCGACGATCAGCGAGACCTGCGAGCCCACCATGAGGCGGCTGAGGATGTCGCGGCCCAGCTCGTCGGCGCCAAACCAATGCGCGGCGCTGGGGCCCGAATAGGTCGGCGCGATGCCGATCGCCGACATCCGATATGGCGTCCAGACCAGGGCCACCAGGGCCACCGCGACCAGCAGAGTGAGGTACACCGCCGCGACCAGCGCCATCCGGTTCCGCCGCAGACGGCGCCAGGCGTCCGACCACAGGCTGGCCTGTTCCGGCTCGATCGGCGTGGCGACTATGGCGGCTGCGGTGGCCATCAGTAGCGAATCCTGGGATCGATGACCACGTAGGCGAGATCGACCAGGAGGTTGGCAAGGCCGACCAGCGCCGCATACATCGTGAAAACGCCGATGACGATCGCGTAGTCACGGTTCAGGATGCTTTGCGCGAACTCCTTACCGAGACCCGGAATCCCGAAGAAGTTCTCGATCACCACGCTCCCGGTGATGATCCCGATGACCAGGGGGCCGAGGATCGTGATCACCGGGATCAGTGCGTTGCGCAACGCATGACGGATCATGATCACGGACTCGGTGAGGCCCTTGGCCCGCGCGGTCCGGATGTAGTCCTGGCGAATGACCTCGAGCATGCTCGCGCGCGTGAGGCGCGCGACGATACTGGCGTATGGGAATCCGAGGGCGAAGGCAGGAAGCCACATCTGGCCGATGTCCCCCTTCCAACCGCCGAGCTGGTAGTAGAACGTGCCTCCGGTGACGTTGTCGAGCCAGATCCCGAAGACCAGGATCAGGAATGCGGCGATCACGAAGTTCGGCATGCTGTAGCCGATCACCGAGGTGGTCGTCAGCAGGTAGTCGACCCAGGTGTTCTGCCGCACTGCTGCGAACATGCCCAGGATCAAGCCGAGACCGATCGTGAAGATGAGGGCGAATCCGCCTACCTGGGCGCTGACCCAGGTTTCGCGAAGGACCAGCGGTGTGATCCTGGTCCCGCGATTGACCAGCGACTCGCCCAGGTCGCCGCGCGTGACGACCCCGACCACGAAGTTCCAGTACTGCAGATAAAGCGGCTGGTCGAGGCCGTAGTGGTGGAGCAGGGCCTGGTAGGCCTGGCCGCGCAGCTTCTCGCTGAACAGGGCGTCCCCGGGCAGGCGGTGGATCCCGAGGAAGACGATCGACGAGACCGCCAGCACGGTGAAGCAAATGAGCACGAGCCGCTGTGTGATGTAGATGAGCGTGCCGCGGGTGAACAAATCCTCGTGCCTCAGCCGTCCCGCAATTGATTGTCGCCTAAATAAGAGAGAAGGGCGCCCGCACGCGGCGAGCGCCCTTCTTTACGTCCGGGTTAGTGCGAGTTGATCTGGATCTGGTCCCAGTAGTAGTCGAAGAAGTTGTTGGTGCCGGCGCCCACGACGTACGGCTTGATGAGGAACGCCCCCACCGAGTAGAAGAGCGGGATGTACGTGGCGTCGTCCTCGAGCATCTTCATGGCGGCCTGGTAATCGGGGACCGCCTGGGCCAGAGGTTCGGCGTCGGCCTTCGCCACTAACGCGTCATAGGCGGGAGTGTCGTAGCCACTGCCGCAGTTGGCGTCAGGGCAGCCGGGGATCTTGCCCCACAGGTTGTCAACCCAGTCCTGAGGGTGGTTGTAGTCCGCCTGCCAGCCGTTGCGGGCCAGCGCGTACTTGCCCGAGAGGTAGCCCTTGATGAACGCGGAGTGGTCTACCGCTTGCAGGTTCACGTGCACGCCCAGGTTGGTCTGCCACTGGTCCTGCAGGAACTGCGCGGCGGCGGCGGTGAGCGGGTTGCCCGTGTCGTACGTGTAGGTCAGGTTCTGGGTCTTGCTGCCATCGGGATCGCCCTGCTTGAGCAGCTGCTTGGCCTGCGTGGCGTCGAACTTGGCCAGCGGGTCGGTGTTGTCACCGCCGTAGCCGATGAGGCCCTTGGTGATCAGGCCGCCCGTGGCCGGGGTGCACACGATGTTGGAGCAGACGACCGACGCGAGCTTGGTCTTGTCGACCGCCAGCGCGAACGCCAACCGGAGGTCCTTGGCGGACTGTCCGCCCGACAGGACGAACGGTCCTCCGCCGGTCCGGCTGGAGTCGGAGACCAGGTTGAACTGGACCCAGGTGGTGCGCACCTTGGGGTGGAGGAGCAGCTGGCTCTTCTCGTTCGCGGTGCCCTGGATGCGCAGGATGGCGTCGACCGGGGCGTTGCTCCAGCCGCCGTAGCCGTAGATGTCGTAGCTGCCCTGCTCGTAGGCGGTGATCGCCGACTCGGCGTTACTGAGGATGTCGATGTGGATCTTCTTGAGGGTCGGCTTGGGCGAGCCCCACCAGTTGGGAACCGCCGCGAAATCGACCGACTGCTTCGGTGTGTAAGCCGTCATCTTGAAGGCGCCCGTGCCGATCAGCGTGGCCGGGTTGGTCCACCAAGTTGAGCTGGCGGTCTCGCCCTGGGGGTCGCCCTTGATCGCGTTCATGTCGACCACCATCCCGGTGGTCGCCTCGAGCGCGATGGCCGAGAGGAACCAACCGGCGGGCTGGGTGAGCTTGGCGACCACCGTGTAGGGGTCGGGAGCGGTGAGACCGCTCATCGACACTGACGGATCATTGGACTCGAGGAGCTGCTCGAGCTTGGAACCGGTCGGCGCGCCGGAGGCGGACGAGGCTGCGGCCACCGTGCTGTAGCCGGCGATGGCAGCCAGGTTGCCTGCGTAGCCGCCCTGCTGCCATGCAGCGCGGTTCCACGAATACAGGACGTCCTTCGAGGTGACCTTGTCTCCGTTGGAGAACGTCACGTCCTTGCGCAAGGTGAACGTGTAGGTGAGCCCGTCCGACGACACCGTCGGCATGCTGGCCGCGATGTCCGGCACGATGTTGAGGTTGTTGTCGAACTTGACCAGGCCGTTGAAGACGTTCTGCGCGATCTCGGAGTCGGTCTCGGCGTTCAGCTGCGCCGGGTCCAGGGTGCCGAAGTCGCCCAGGATCGGGAACTTCAGCGTCTGGTCGGCCGCCAGCGTGGTGCCGGTCGTGCCGCTGCTCCCGCCGCACGCCACGAGCGCGAGGGTGGACACGGCACCCACGGCGAGCGCCTTGAGAATCCGTAACGAGGTTGGAGTCATTAGCTTCTCCCTAAAAAGCTTGAGGCGAGGCCTCTTCCCCCCTCGCCTTCTTCCCGGTGGTCTTCGCTGTAACCGGGGCGAGAGCGCGCCGACAAGGGGTGGCGGACCGCATATCCGCCTCTTACTCCACCGCACATTGTGGCTGGGCCGGGGCCGAATGTCTACCCGCCCCCCTAGCGGCCGGCCCCCGATTCGTAGGATGATCCGGCGGTGGGCTTGAACGGGCGCGGTCGCCGGAGGCAGGAAGGCGTGGGAAAAGTCGACGGAACCACCCGCTTCACGGCCGACCTCGAGATGCCCGGCCTGCTGCACGTCCAGCTCGTGCTCAGTCACCTGCCGAGCGCCCGAATCCGGGGCATCGACACCGCGGCGGCGCGTTCCGCGCCCGGGGTGGCTGCCGTGGTCACCGGCGCCGATCTGCCCGACGTGGAGGCGAGCGGCCCGGACAAGCCCCTGGCGGTGGACCGCGTGTACTACGTCGGCCAGCCGGTCGCGGCGGTCATCGCGGAGAGCGGAGCGACCGCGATCGACGCGGCGCTCCTGGTCGAGGTGGATTACGAGCCGCTCGAGGTCGTGTCCGACGCGGAACAAGCGATGAAGGACGGCTCGCCACTCGTGCTGGACCCCACCGAGGAGAGCTCTGAGGGCGACGCCTCCATGCACGGGGCGGCGACCGACGCGGAATCGGAGCCCGTGGTCCGACCCCGCAACGTGAGCGCGGTCGCGACCTTCAAGCGCGGCGACGCCGTCGCAGGGCTGAAATCCTCGGACACGGTGATCAAGGCGACCTACCGCATCGCCGGTGTGCACCACGCGTTCATCGAGCCGCACGTGTCGATGGTCCGCCCCGAGCCGGGCGGCGGGATGACGATCTGGGCGCCGACCCAGGGTCCTTTCATGGTCCGAGACGAGATCGCGAAGCTGCTCGACGCTGCGCCTCACGAAGTTCGCGTGATCCCGATGCCGGTGGGTGGAGGCTTCGGCGGCAAGGTGATGCTGCTCGAGTCGGTTCTCGCCCTGCTCGCGCAAAAAGTCCGCCGGCCTCTGCGCCTTACGCTCACCCGCCAGCAAGAGTTCATGCTCGGGCGCCCGGCGCCCGCCGCCACGTTCGACGTCGAACTCGGCGCCAAACGCGATGGCACGCTGGTGGCCCTGCGCGTCCGCTACCGCTACGACAACGGGGCCACCGCGGGTTGGCACGCGGGCATCACCGGCTCCTTCCTCGGCGGCACGTACCGAATTCCCAACTTCGACATCACCGGCTACGAGGTCTCCACCAACAAGACCCCGACCGACGCCTACCGCGCTCCGGGAGGACCCCAGGGCTTCTTCGCGCTCGAGTCCGCCATGGACGAGCTCGCGGCCGAGCTCGGGTTGGACCCGATCGAGCTACGCCTGCGCAACGCCTCGCGCGAGGGCGATCCCATGGCGGACGAGAACCCGTGGCCGCGAATCGCCATGGTCGAGTGCCTGGAGGCGGCGCAGCAACACCCGCTGTACACCGCGCCGCTCCAGCCCGGCGAAGGCGTGGGCATGGCGGTCGGCGCCTGGGGCGGCGCCCGCACGCCGGCTGCGGCAGGCTGCCGGGTCGAGCCGGACGGCACCCTCGCGGTCCTCATCGGCTCGCCGGACATCAGCGGCGCGGCGACAGGGCTGGGCTTGATCGCCGCGGAGGCGTTCGGGATCTCTTCAGACAAGGTCCGCGTGGACGTCGGCGACACCGCGACCGCGCCGTTCGGGCCCATGGCAGCCGGCAGCCAGGTCACCTACAGCGTGGGCGGAGCGGTCCGCGAGGCGGCCCTGGAGGCCAGGCGCCAGCTCCTCGAGATCGCGACCGAACAGCTGGAGGCGGCCCCCGAGGACCTCGACGTCGCGGACGGCAGGGTCTCGGTTAAAGGGGTGCCGGACCGTTTTGTCGAGATCACCCAACTGGTGGCGCTGAGCACGGCGTTCATGGGCAAGTTCCGTCCCATCCAGTCGACCGGCCGATCGGCGGTACAGAGTGCTTCGCCCGCGTTCACCGTCCACATCGCGCGGGTGAAGACCGACCCGGAGACGGGCGCCTTCCAACTCACCGGCTACGCAGCGATCCAGGACGTCGGCCGCGCGATCAACCCGCCCGAGGCGGAGGGACAGGTCCACGGCGGAGCGGCACAGTCGCTCGGCCGCGCCCTCGGGGAGCAGCTCTTCTACGACTCCGACGCGCAGCTTCGAACCGGCAGCTTCCTCGACTACGAGCTGCCGACCATCGACCAGCTTCCCAACATCGACGTGCAGCTCATCGAGGTCCCGTCGCTCGTGGGGCCGCTGGGTGCCAAGGGGGCAGGGGAACCACCTGCGATACCGGGGCCGGCGGCGCTGGCCAACGCCCTGGCGCGCGCTACCGGGGTCAGGCTGCGCGAGATGCCCATCGACCGCTCGCGGATGGTGAGGGCGCTTCGCGCTGATCAGTAGGCAGGGTTCGTCACTGCGCGCGTACATCGTGCGCACGCTGCCGGACTTCTCGCCCATCCTGGTGAGCAACCGCGCCCCGCACGAGCCGAGGCCTGAAGGAGGGTTCAGGCGCGGAGCAGGCGGGGTGATCACCGCGCTGCTGACCATGGCAGAGGCAACCGACGCCGACTGGGTGGCTTGCGCGCGGACCGACGCGGAGCGGGCGCTCGCCGCGAAGCTGGGCGCTCCGGTCACGGTCCCGCTGCTGCAGTCCATCGGGCGGCTGCACTACGCGACGCCGACCCGGGAGCAGTACGAGATGTATTACTCGGTCATCGCCAACCCGGTGCTGTGGTTCATCCAGCACTACCTCTGGGATCTCGGGAACGAACCGGTGATCGATGAGAGGATCCACCAGGCTTGGACCGACGGATACGTCAGGGTCAACGAGCAGATGGCGGCCAAGGTGATCGAGGTGGCCCGCGCCGCTTCCGGACGGCCGCTGGTCCTGGTTCACGACTACCAGCTGTACCTGGTGCCCAGGATCGTGCGGGAGGCGCTGCCCTCCGCCGTCATCCAGCATTTCGTACACGTTCCCTGGCCAACCCCCCAGTACTGGAAGGTGCTGCCGAAGCACATGCGCGATGCCATCCTCGAGGGCTTGCTCGGCTGTGACATCGTCGGTTTTCAGTCGAGCCTCGACGTCCGCAATTTCCTGATGACGTGCGAGGAGAACGCCGGCCTGCAGGTCGACGAGCGTGAGCGCGCAGTCGTGTCCGGAGGGCGCGTCACCTACGCGCGCTCCTATCCCATCTCGATCGATGTGGCCTCCACGACTGCGCTCGCGGCGTCGCGTGGGGTGCATCGACAGGAATTCGAGCTCGCCAGCTGGCGCCCGCAGCGCCTGATCGTCCGCATCGACCGGACCGACCCCTCCAAGAACATCGTCCGTGGCTTCATCGCTTACGAGAAGCTGCTGCGCTACCACCCGGAGCTGCGAGGATACGTCCAGTTCTGGGCCTTCCTGCAGCCCTCGCGCCAGGACGTCGCCGTGTACAGCCGCTACCTCCGCCAGATCCGCCAGGCCGCGGGCCGAATCAACAGCGAGTTCGGGACGCAGGAGTGGCAGCCGGTCCGGATCGAAATCGGCGAGAGCGAGCGCAAGGCGATCGCCGCGCTGAAGAACTACGACGTGCTCCTGGTCAACCCCGTCTACGACGGCCTCAACCTGGTCGTTAAAGAGGGAGCGCTGGTGAATCGCACGGACGGCGTGATCGTCCTGTCGGAGAACGCCGGAGCGCACGAAGAACTGCGCGGCAGCGTCCTTTCGATCAACCCCTTCGACGTTGAGGCCACGGCCGCCGCGATCTACACGGGCCTGACGATGCCGCTGGCGGAACGCCGGGCCATGAACGAAGCCGCGAGGGAGGTCGTCCGCAGGAATGACATCGCCAGGTGGATCAGCCACCAGGCGCAGGACCTACGCGACCTCGTACCTCCGGACAGGCCGCAGATTCGTTAGTCCGGCGCCGAGTCAGCCCACTCGACGATCGCCTGGAGGAAGACAGCCGCCTCTTCGGGACCCCGCACCACCACGTCGCACAGGTGGAAGAGGTCCGTGGGGGCTTCCGGGGAGTCGACGCCTACCGACAGGTGCGGATAGTCCAGGCTGCGGACGTACTCGAACATCGAGCGGTCGTTCTCGTCATCGCCCAGGCACACCACCGCGGCAGGATCGACCGCCGGCAGCAGGGCCGCCAGCGCGCTCCCCTTCCCCGCCTTGGGCGCATGGACCTCGACCACCTTGCGCCCGAGGGCACCGGCCAGCCGGCCGCCGTCGAGCAGGGGCTTCAACAGCGCGATCATCTCCTCTCCGGTGATGTCCGCCTTTCGGAAATGGACCGCGCTGCTGGCTGGCTTGGCCTCGAGCCACGCCCCGGGGGTTCGTTCCAGCAGCCTGGAGACGTCGTGGTTGAAGTGGTCGAGCGCCAGCTTATGGGCATGCCGGGGCAGCGCGAGCCCGCTGTCGCCGATGAGCCTGACCCCGGAGATCGGAACCAGGGCCTCGAGCTCGGAAGGTGCCCGGCTGCTCAGGACGATCACGTCCGCCAGGACCTGGACGAGCCGGCGCAGAGCATCTAACGACTCGGGCCGGGCCACCGCTTGGGCCGGGTCAGGCACCACGTCGGACAGCGTGCCGTCAAAGTCGGTGATGAGCACGAGCTCGCTCGGCGGAACGTTCGCGACCGCGGAATCACGCCAAGCTTGGGCGATCGTCTTCGAGTCCAACACGTCTACTTACAACGCGGGCCGGTGCCGCTCGATGACCGATTCGAACTTGCGGCTCGGCCTGAGGGTGCCGAACGAAAGACTGCCCTCGCCGCCCAGACGTGACCCGCAGAAGAGGTCCGCGACGTCCGGATCGCCGTGGCGCACGAGGAGCGACGCCTGCAGCACGACGGCCATCCTCTCGACCAGGTGTCGGGCGCGGGCTTCGATCTCATCCGTGTCGGCGAGGTCTTTCTTCAGAGCACTGATCGAGCGGTCCAGCCGCTGGTCCGCGCCCTGGGCCGATTCGACCTCCGCGAAGAACGCCGACACCGAGTCCGGCTCCTTGCGCATGGCGCGGAGCACGTCGAGCGCATTGACGTTGCCCGATCCCTCCCAGATCGAGTTGACCGGGGCCTCGCGATACAGGCGGGGCAGGATCGACTCCTCGACGTAGCCGTTACCGCCGTGGCACTCAAGCGCCTCCGCGACCACGGCGATGGCCCGCTTGCAGGTCCAGAACTTGGCGACTGCCACAGCCAGTCTCCGGAAGTGCGCTTCCGCCGGGTCGGTTGAGCGGTCGAAGGCGCCGGCCAGCCGCATCATCAGCACGGTCGCCGCCTCCGACTCGATCGCCAGGTCCGCCAGCACGTTCATCATCAGCGGCTGCTGGCTCAGGACCCGGCCAAAAGCCGACCGGTGCGCGGTGTGGTGCGTCGACTGGGCGACCGCCTGCCTCATGAGCGAGGCGGAACCGATCACGCAGTCCAACCGGGTGTGGTTGACCATGTCGATGATGGTCCGGACCCCTCTTCCCTCCTCGCCGATCATCACCGCCCATGCGTTGTCCAGCGCAACCTCGGCCGACGCGTTAGAGCGGTTGCCGAGCTTGGACTTCAGGCGCTCGATGTGAAAGCCGTTGCGGGTGCCATCGGGTAGGACGCGCGGCAGCAGGAAACACGACAGACCGCCCGGTGCCTGTGCAAGGACCAGGAACGCGTCACACATGGGAGCCGAGCAAAACCATTTCTGACCGCTCAGCCGGTAGGCCCCGTCCTGCCCGATGGGCTCTGCGCGCGTGGTGTTGGTGCGGACGTCAGACCCACCCTGGCGCTCCGTCATCGCCATTCCGAAAAGCACTCCGCGCTTGGTCGGGGCCGGCCGCAGACCCGGGTCGTATTCGAGCGTCGTGACGAGCGGTTCCCACTGCGCGGCGACGGCCGGCTGCTTGCGCAACGCGGGGATGACCGCGTACGTCATCGAGACCGGGCAGCCATGTCCGCCCTCGACTTGCGACCAGACGTAGAAGGCGGCCGCGCGCGCCGCATGCGCACCCGGACGCGGCTCGCGCCACGGCAGAGCGTGCAGACCGTGCCCGACGGCGACCTTCATCAGCTCGTGCCAGGCAGGATGGAACTCGACCTCGTCGACCCGGTTGCCGAACCGGTCGTGTGTGCGCAGCAGGGGCGGGTTGTCGTTCGCCTGGAATCCCCAGTCGATCGCCTGCTGGGTGCCGGCGAGCTCGCCAAGCTCGTGCACCATGTCCTGGGCCCACGATGCGCCCTCTCGCTCCAGCGACTCGCTCAGCGGAAGGTCGGAGTCGAAAAGGTTGTAGTCGACGAGCGGCGGCGGCTGGTTACTGCTCATCGGCGAGCTCCGCGACCAGGCGCAGCTGCTCTTTGCGCTCTTCGTTGTCGAAAGCCATCGGCGACACGATGAGGGTCTCGACCCCGGCATCGCGAAACGCCCTCAGCTTCTGTCGTGCTCGCTCCGGCTTGCCGGCGATGCTCACCGCGTCGATCAAATCGTCGGGCAGCGCGAGCATGGCCTCGTTCTTGCGCCCCGCCAGGTACAGCTCCTGCACCTGCTGGGCCTCGCGCTCGAATCCGTACGACGAGACCAGACGGTTGTAGAAGTTCTGCTCTCGAGAACCCATCCCCCCGACGTAGAGAGCGAGCACGGGACGCATGGCGTTGCGGGCGACGTCCTCGTCCTCTCCGATCATCACGTTGACGTTCGGACAGATGCGGAATCCCTCGAGCGTGCGGCCGGCGCGCGCGGCACCTTCCTCCAGTGGCACCCGCAACGCGGCTGTGTGCTCCGGCGAGAAGAAGACGGGCAGCCACCCGTCAGCGATCTCGCCGGCCAGCGCCACGTTCTTGGGCCCGAGCACGGCGAGATAGATCGGGATGCGGTCCTGGACCGGCCGGACGGTCAGCTTGAGCACCTTGCCCGGCCCGTCTGGCAGCGGCAGCTCCATGGTCTCGCCGTGGAACTCGACCTTCTGGTGCGCCAGCGCCATGCGCACCACGGCCACGTACTCACGGGTGCGCTGGACCTGCTTCGCAAAACGAACCCCGTGCCACCCCTCCGAGACCTGCGGTCCCGAGGTGCCCAGGCCGAGCAGCATGCGGCCGCCCGAGAGGTTGTCGATAGTCGCGGCCGTCATCGCGGTCATGGCGGCGCTCCGCGCCGGGATCTGGAAGATGCCGGATCCGAGCTTGATGCGCGAAGTGCCGGCCGCCAGCCACGCCAGCACCGTCGCAGCATCGGAGCCATAGGCCTCGGCCGCCCATACCGAGTCGTAGCCGAGGCGCTCCGCGGCCTGGGCGATTTCGAGCTGGCCGGCGGCGGTGAGGCCGAAGCCCCAGTATCCGACCGAAACGCCGAGCTTCACGAGCTGAGCTTAGGCGGTCGGGACGAACGTCTGATACAGGAGGAAGACGTTCAGCCCGATGATCACGCCCGCGACGCTGTACGCGGCCCAGTTGGTGACGCGGCGGTTGACCAGGGTGCCCATGACCTTGGGGTTGCGGCAGAACATCACCAGCGGGATCAGCGCGAAGGGGATCCCGAACGACAGGAAGACCTGGCTGAGGACCAGCGCACGGGAGGGGTCGAAGTGGATGCCGATCACGATCATTGCCGGGACCATCGTGATCGCGCGGCGAAGGAAGATCGAGATCTGACGGTGGATGAAGCCCTGCATCACCACCTGCCCGGCGAGCGTGCCGACGGATGATGACGAGATGCCGGAGGCGAGGAGCGCGACGCCGAATATCAGCCCGCTGTGCGCGCCGAGGTAGTGGTCGAGCGCGTGGTAAACGACCGTGAGGTCGCTGCCCTCGCCGGTCAAGCCGCGCGAGTGGAAGACCGCGGCCGCGGTGGTGAGCATCGCCATGTTGATCACACCCGCGATGCCCATCGCGATGACGACGTCGATGAGCTCGAACCGGAAGATCTTGATCCGCGCGCCGGGGTTGGAGCCGACGATCCGCTTTTGGGTCAGGGCGGAGTGCAAATAGATCACATGAGGCATGACGGTGGCGCCGATGATGCCTACTGCGAGAAGAACGGAAGCGCTGCCGTCCAGGTGCGGAACGAAAGTGCTCGCGGCAACGCTGCCCCATGAAGGATCGGCTCGAAAGACCTCGAGGCCGAACGCGATCACGATCAGTCCGACCAGTCCGGCGATCGTGGCCTCCAGTCGCCGGAAACCCCAGGCCTGGAGCGCGAGGATCGAGAAGGCGACCAGCCCCGTGAGCAGCCCTGAGAGGAAGAGGGGGATGCCGAACACCAGGTAGATCCCGACCGCAGCGCCGACGAACTCCGCGAGGTCGGTCGCCATGGCGACGAGCTCGGCCTGGATCCACAGGAAAACCACCACAGGCTGCGGGAAATGCTCCCGGCAGAGCTCGGGCAGGCTGCGCCCGGTGGCGATGCCGAGCTTCGCGCTCATCGACTGGATCAGCATCGCCATCAGGTTGGCGGCCAGGACCACCCACAGCAGCATGTAGCCGAACTGCGAGCCGCCCGCCATGTTGGTGGCGAAGTTGCCCGGGTCGACGTATGCGACAGCGGCGATGAAGGCCGGCCCGAGGAACGGCGCCAGTGCGCGCAGGCCACGCCGCTCGCCGGTCAGTGATCGTTCGGCGGCACGTAGGACCCTCAGCTCGCCGGGCAGCGCATCTTCCACCCCCAGCACCTGGGATGGCTTCTTCGCCGCCACCGCCTTGACGGCCTCGATCGCCATCAGCGCGCCACGGCGACGAAGAGGGCTCGCGCAAGGCCCAGCGGGAGCGAGTCGCGGCGCCCCTTGATCCGCACCTCGATCGGGCCCTCGAACTTGCTCTCGGCCACCACATCGATGCGCGTGCCGGGCAGCAGGCCCCGGCGGTCCAGCTCGCGGAGCTTGCCGGCGTCATCGTCCGATACACCCTGCACGACGACCTTCTCGCCCGCCCGGCACTCGCTCAAGGGGCGGTTGCTGACCGGGCGCACCTTGCCGGTCAAGGTCGGGATCGCGTGCCCGTGCGGGTCGAGCTCGGGCCGGCCGAGCAGCTCGAAGATGCGCTGCTCCATCCGCTCCGAGATGACGTGCTCCAGCCGTTCCGCCTCGTCGTGGACCTCGTCCCAGCTGTAGCCCAGGACCTGGACGAGGAACATCTCGAGGAGGCGGTGGTGGCGGACGAGCTCGAGGGCGACCTTGCGGCCCTCGCGGGTCAGCTGTTGGCCGCGGTACTTGTCATGCTCGACCATCCCCTGTGCCGACAGCCGGGTGACCATCTCGCTGACGCTGGGCGAGGAGATGCCCAGCTTCTGGGCGAGCTCTCGGGTTGGGACGGGGCGCTGGTCGCCGTGCAGCTGGTAGAGGGCCTTGAGGTAATCCTCCTGGGCGCGGGTGAAGCTGCTTTTGCCCTCGAGATGGTCGACCACCGAGTCTAGGTTTCCCTAATACGAGTTGCCGCCTTGCCTATCACTAAAGATAGGATAACCTAAACTCGACGCGAGGGGCCCCAAAGGGAATGGGGAAATCAGTTATCGGTCAGGAGCAGGCGCCGGTCGCGCTGGTCGCGGGGTTGTAGGTGACGCTGACGTTCGGCGTCACGGTCACAGTCGAAGCCGCGGTGAAGACGGCGAGATAGTCGGCGCAGCCCTCGGACAGATGGAAGTCGTAGTTCACCGAGGTCGTGTTCTGGAAGCCGATGACAGAACCGGAGTGGTGCATGCAGTAATGGGTCGAGCCGCCGCCGTCCTTTACACACTGCATGGCCGTCGCAAATTGCTCGAGGGTCAGGATGCTGACCGACATCGGACCGGTCGAGGTCGCCTGCAGGTGATAGGTGAACGTGTCCGGGATGCCACCGGCGAGGTACCAGGACGATCCCTTCAACTGCTGGGGCACGTTCCAGATCGTGAGGTTGGGGTGCGCCAGGTCGGCTTTGGTCTGGGCCAGCTCTCCTAGCGTCGCGGTCAGGTTGCTCTGGGTCGCCTTGAGCTGGTCGTTCAGGTTCTGGTTGCGCCCGGTCAAAGACTCGTTCTGCGTGGTGAGCAATCGAATCGTGGCCTGGTTGCTCGTGTCGTCGAGGTACAGGACGCCGAGGCCGGCGACTGCGACCAGGAGGGCGGCCGCCAGGGCCGCGGTCCACATCCTGCGCTCTCGACCCTCGACGACCGACCTCCAGGTTCGGGCCTGGCGCAGGGGGCGCATCGGAGGCGGCGCGGAATATGGCGCCGACGTCTGAGGTGCGACGGGATCGACGGGTGGCGAGAGGTGTTCCATGTCGATCGGCGTCATGATCTCATCCCTCGGGTCGTTTGTTGTCAGACCTGCCCCGGTCGCGGCCAGGCGCCGAAGACCTGGCTGATCTTGGACGCGGTCTCAGCCTGCTGCGCGAGGTCGAACGTGAACGTCTTGCCGTCCGGCTGCCACGCCGGCCCGATGCCGCAGTTGGGCGAGCAGGCCGCCTCCTCGACGTAAAAGATCGTGGTCGAGTTGAGCCACTCGGCCGAGGAGCGGACCGGCTGGAGCTCTCCACCCGAGCGGCCGCCGTGCCCGTACAGCCAGACGTGCGGCGTGTCCGCCGAGTCGCGCACCGTGAACGCCAGGTTGTCGTCGCCGGCATCGGCCCGCGGGTGAATCCACGCCAGCGACTGGCCGATCGCCTGCGACACGCCCGAGCTCGAATCCCACGCCTGGATGGCGCCGGACCCGGCCTGGCGGTAGTACAGCTTGCTGCCGGTGCTGCCCCAGGAGGCCATCGTCCCGGTCGGAAGCGAGAAGGCGAGGCTGCCGTCGGTCGTGCGGCGGACCTGGAGCTGGTCTCCCGACCCGGTGAAGGTCTGGACGAACGCGAAGTAGGCGCCGTCGGGCGAGAAGGCGAGGTAGGCGTCGTCGTCATTGGGGTTGGTGCCGCGTCCCGGCACCGGTCCCAGGGTCGCCACCACACGGTCTCCGCCACCGCTGAGCAGGTGCAGGTTCACGGCGCTGGGGTCCGAGGTGACATAGGCGAGGAAGCCGCGGTCGGGGCTCCACGCGTGCAGGCCGTCGAGGAAACCGCCGCCCAGCCAGCTCGCGGCCACGATCGCCGTGCCGGTGAACAGGTCGAGCGCCCCGATGAGGCTGGTGCCGGGAGCGCTCGGGCTGCCCTGCGACGCGTACCAGGAGACCATCGTCTGCGTCACCAGCCGCGGTTGGAACGAGCCGCCCGAAAGGGTGCAGATCGGTTTGGGGTTCTTGGCATCGGTGACGTCGGCCACGATCGGGCTCGAAGCGCCCTGCATCACGAGCACGGCCTCAAGGCTCGCGGCCTGGCCCGAGCACGAGGCGTGCATGGCGGCCCAGGCGGGCACCGACGCGGGGCTGGGCACCGGTGAGGGCGAATCCACGGGGCTGGGCGTGGGGCTTGGGCTCGGGCTTGGCGACGGACTGGGGCTCGGGCTCGGTTGGCTCGATGGGCTCGGGCTGGAGTGCGCGGCTAGGGGCCCGTTGGCCGTGCAGCCGAGGACGGCCACGAGAAGGCACGCGAGTGCTACCCCCTTCCTCACAGAAGGGATCAACGAACAAAGGTGCGAGGACGTTACGCCGGAGCAGATCCCGTGCACGGCGCCCACAGTAGGCGCGTTTACCGACTGCGTTTAGCACCGGGTTAAGGATTCAAGGTGTTCAAGCTGGGCGGGCTGCTGGTGTCGATATGGCTGATGGCTGCCCGCCGACCCGGTGCCGCTCACGGCCGGCGTCGAGCTCGCCGGCAGCCGCTCCGAGGTGGTCGGCTCCAGCGTACAGCTGGTAGTCCGGTGTCCAACACCGGTCCGCTCATCCCCCACCTGGCCTGGTGTTCACGACCGCCGACAGGTGGTACGAGGTTCATCACGTCAGTGACCTGGCGGGCTGCACAATCGCGGTCGAAGCGTCGGCGTTCGATTGCGGAGACCTCGCCGAGGGCGCGACCAACACCTTCTCCCTCAGCGGGGTCGCGACGGTGGCCGGGACGTTTCACTACGAGCTCGGGATCCGCGAGCTACTACAGCCTTATGACTACGTGGACGATCACCCCGACGGCCCCGACGTGCAGATGTGGGACGAGACGGTGACGGCAAAATGACCGCGGAAGCGCGTTCGTAGAGAGGTCAAAGGGCTGCCTTTGACAGGGTCGACGGGCCCTTGGAATCGTTTGGCAGCGCTCACAGGATGTTCTCGTGGGCAAGCTCGTCGTGGTCTGCTTGGCCGTGCTGCTCTGGGCGTGTGGGTCGCCCAGCGCCGGCAACCCTTCCCCGAGCCCCCTGTCGACACCGTCGGCATCGCCGAGCGAGCTTTCCTCGCCGAGTCCTATTCCTAGCCCGACGCCCTCGCCAGCACCTTCCCCCTCTCCCACCCTGCCTGCCGGCTTTTCGTGCACCGACACGTCCGGAGGCTTGGTCGCCGATACGACTGTGACCACCGTGCGGGTCGGCCGGCAGACCGGCTACGACCGGTTCGTGATCGAGTTCGGAGGCGGAGTGCCGAGTTACAGCGTGACGCGTCAGCCAAACGCCACGTTCACGCGTTCGCCGAGAGGCGACCAGGTGACGCTGGAGGGCAACGCCGGCGTTCTGGTCGTCATCCATTCGGTGAACAACTGGACCAGCTATTCCGGGCCGACCGCGTTTCATCCCCAGTACCCCTACCTTCGGCAGGCGTTGCTGGTGGAGAACTACGAGGGATACCAACAGTGGGCGCTGGGCATCCAGGGGTCTCCGTGCCTGCGCGTCTCCCTTTTCACCTCGCCCAGCCGGCTCGTGGTAGACATCGCCACGGTCTAGCCGGCGCCAATCGTCGCGGCCCCACTGCCTCGGCGCTAGACGCTGTGCCCGTTGGACGCAGGGGCGGGTTGGCACACTGGGCACCAGTAGGTGAGCCTTGCGTGCTCCCCCTGCGCGCGCACCTTGATCGGCGTGCCACAGCGAGGACAGGGGCGCCGCCCCCGGCCGTGGACGGCCCCTTTGCCGTAGCCCGGGAACCGCCTTTCGAATCCGCCGCGGACGTTCGATCGCATCGCCTGCCGCGCAGTCTCGAAGAGGGCTGCCAGCGCCTCATCCGTCAGATCCGCCGATGATGTCCACGGGTTGACGCGGCGCTGCCAGAGCGCCTCGCAACGGTATACGTTGCCGATGCCGGCCGTGACACGCTGGTCGAGCAGAAGGTCGCCGAGCGCGACCGGGCTGATGGAGCGCGCTCGCGCCACGACCTCGGCCGCCGACCAGTCGTCAGCGAGGATGTCCGGACCCAGGTGTCCGACCGCGAGGGTCGTGTTGCGGACCAGCTCTACGACCGGGGCGGAAAAGCACACGGCCACGACGTCGTCGGTCTGCAGCAGCGCTTTGAGCTGCCACTCGGGCCGGTGCCACCGCTCGCCGGTCTTGTAGACATGCCAGGTGCCGCGCATGCGCATGTGCGAATGGAGAGCAAGGCCGGAATCGAAGCGGATCAGCAGGTGCTTGCCGACCGGCTCGACCGCGGTGACCGAGCTCCCCGCCAGGCGCTTGAGGGCGTCGGGCCGGGCGTCCACGATTCGCTTGCCCTCGAGCCCCGAGCGGAGCATGGCCGCCGTCCGCCAGATCGTGTCGCCCTCGGGCATGTCTCGTGCGCCTGGGCGCTACTCCTCCCTGCGGGACGCCGGCAGGCTCAGGTACTCCTTGACGTTCCCGCCAGTGAGCTTGTGCACCGAATCCAGCGTCGCGGCGACCCTGGTGGCGATCTTGTCGAATACGGCGAGGATCTTCGAGAAGTCGCCGCCGGAGTCGACGTTCCACCATTCGCCTCCCGTGTCCGCCGCCATCGAACGGAAGTAGTTGATCTTCGGCGACAGGACGAACGCGATCACGCCGGCCTCGCGCAACCTCCCGGTCATGGCCGACGGGCGGATCTTCTTCTGCAGCGCCGGCTCATCGGTGATCAGGACGACGACCTTCATCGCATCGGGGCGGTAGCCCTGCTGGTCGAGCGCCGCCTGGAGCGCTTCGAGCGACGACTCGCCCTCGTTGCCTCCGCCCGAATAGCGCGGTAGGCCTCGCAGCAGTGCCTTCACACGGTCGGCGCTCGAGCTGAAAGGTGTCGCGACGATGCGGTCACCCTCGACCGTGAGGTCGCCGAAGCCGACCACAGCCGCGACCCAGTCGATGCGCCTGGTCGCGAGCTTGTCGACGAACGACTGGCAGGTCTCGATGAGGGCGTCGATCTTGTCGTTCATGGAGCCGGTGGTGTCGATGACGAAGACCAAGTCGGCGCGCGCCTTCGCCGAGTCCCGGCCAATCTCCATGCGCACGACCTTCTTCTCGCTGCCGGAACGGATGCCGGCGGCGGACTGGTTGGGCACAATCTTGGTCACGGTCAGTCCCTCGACGTCACGGTGAGCTCGATATCGCCGCTGAGGGTAGTGCCACCGGCGAGGAAGCCATCTGCGACAGCGAGCGTGAAGTCGATGTCCGCGGGCAGGCTGTCATTGCTCCAGTGCCAGTGCACGTCCGCCTGGTGCCACGGGGGCGAAAGCGAGAGGTCGATGCGATGAATCGAGGGGTCGAAGGGCGGCCCTGATGCGTGCCTCACGCGCACCGAGAAGTTGATTTCCCGCGCGGTGGGGTCGATGGCTCGCAGCCTGACCTCCGACGGAACTATTTCGAGCTCTGGTAATCGAGTGCGGTTGCGGGAGTCGTAATCGGCGCGAAGTTGTGGCTTGCCCAGCACCCGGAAGGCCTCGTTGATCCGTTTCATGTGGTCTTCCGCCTGCGAGTCGCCACGGTTGTGATCCGGGTGGTACTTCTGAGCCAGCCGCCGGTAGGCTGCCTCGATCACCTCGGGATCGGCCGACGGATCAACTTGGAGCACTCGGTACAGGTCGCCGTCACCAGCCAACGTGGCCCCTCCCGATCAAATCTCCTGCCACCCAGTACAACATAGTCGGCAGTGGCTCGCTTTCGATTGACGGTCGAGGTCCGCCCGGGGCCAGCGCCCGGGGCCAGGCGCGTTCGGAGACCCGCCGCTGCGTCTCGCGGCCGCGTGCGCCGGCGCTGGGCCGCTCCCGGCTGGCTTGCCCGGGCCGTATTGCTCCTGGGCGTCGTGCTCGTCGCCGTGGGGGCCTGGAACTACTTACGACCTGTTCCCGCGGTCGCTGCGACGAGCTTCCGTCCTGCCCAGACCTCCATCGAGGGGAGCGCGCCCGCTTTGCCCTGGCCGAGTGTCGGCTCAGCGGCAGTAGGTGTTTCCGGGCTTGGCCTGATTGCCACCGACGGCGACGTCGCCCCAGCGCCCGCGGCCAGCGTGGCGAAGGTGATGACGGCACTCGTGCTGGTCGGCGACAAGCCGATTTCCCTGGGTGATTCGGGCCCCATCCTGGTCATCACCGACCAGGACGTGGCGACGTACATCAGGGACGCCGCCGACCAGCAGTCGGTGGTGCCAGTCGCCGCGGGGGAGCAGCTGAGCGAGTTCCAGGCGCTCGAGGCCCTGCTCATCCCGTCGGGCAACAACATCGCGGAAACGCTGGCCCGCTGGGACGCGGGATCGGTCGCGTCCTTTGTCACCAAGATGAACCAGCGCGCAACCGCGCTCCATCTGACGCACACGACGTTCGCAGACCCGGCGGGCGTGTCCACTCAGACGGTCAGCACGCCTGCCGACCTGGTTGTGCTCGGGATGGCGGCGATGCAGCAGGACGTCCTCGCCCAGGTCGTCGGTCTGCCGCAGGCCATCCTGCCGGTCGCCGGCACCGTCTACAACGTCAACTCGGCGCTCGGTCAGACCGGGATCGTCGGGATCAAGACGGGGTCCGGCTTGGACCTCGGCGCCAACTTCCTGTTCGCCGCGTCGGCCACCGTCGACGGTCAGCCGCTGACCGTTTACGGCTGCGTCATGGGCCAGCCGACGCTGGACGCTGCTTTCGGCGGGGCAGAGGCGCTGATCGGCGCCCTCCTGCCTGCGCTGAGCGTGCGAAAGGTCATCGCCCGCTACGACGTCGCCGGCGATTACCAAGCGCCGTGGGGGACGCACTCAGATCTGGTCGCGACCGCCGATGTCACGCTGGTCGAGTGGCCGGGCATGGTCCTGCGCCAGCGCCTGGACGCCCCGGCTGCCACCGGCGACGGTACGGTGCCCACCGGGAAGGCCGAGGGAAACCTCCATATCGTCCTTGGCGACCAGCAGGTCGACGTGCCGCTGGTCACAGGGGAATCGCTCGACCCGCCTGACCTGTGGTGGCGCCTTACGCGAATCAATTTCTAGCCCTCGATGCCGGGAAAGTCGTGGGATGGGTAACTTAACTGCATATGGCCGCACGCTCACGCTCTCTTGGCGATTCGCTCTTGCGCTCATTGCGACTGGCGCATCAGCGCCTGCTGACGGCGGCAGAGGCGACGTCTTCGGAGCAATTCACCTCGAGCGCAGGTCGCAGCCTTCACTCGGTCGCGTGGCAGCTGTGGCACGCCGCGCGCTGGGACGACGTCTTCGCCTCCTACCTTCACAAGGCACTGGCCCAGGACCCACGTTCGCAGGTGTGGGACCGAGAGGCGCTGGTGGAACGCTGGTCGATCGCTTCAGGCTCGGCCGGCCGGCGCGACACAGGAACGGAGATGTCGGACGAGGCGGCAGAAGAGATGCGGCTTCCGGTCCAAGAAGAAGTCGTGCGCTACGCCAGGCTCGCCTTCGCATATGCCGAAAAGGCAATCACGTTGGTATCGGATGAGCAGTTGCTCGCGGCTCCCAGCGTTGATCCGGATGGCGATACCAAGCTCGACAACGTCCTCATCTACCTCGAGCACCTGAGCCGACACCTCGGCGTGATCGAGTCAATACGCGCCCTTCAGAACCCGAGGACGCCCCCGCCTACCGATTCATAAGCGATCAATCGCAGGTGGGGACCGTTCCGGTGCCCGCATGAGCCGGCCTCGGGCGACTGGTAGCCCAAGCGGGACGCTATTCGAACGAGCTGGATGAACTCGGCCGGATCGGACGAGGGAGCTGACGCACGGCGGCGCCGAGGTCAGTGCGATCCGACCAGCTTGTGCACCCTAGGAGCTTCGTCGCATCGCGGTAGGGTAGCCGTCCTGCACGAGCCGTCTAGCCGACATCTTCTGTCGAGGCGGCTGACTCGCGCCTGGACCTCCCCACTTATGAACCTCATCGTAGGCCCTAAACCGACAAGTGTCGTGATACGAACTCCAATTGTTTGCGCATGATTCCCAATTCCGAATCCACACTAGTGACGTTGTGTCCCGCTCGAAGTTCGCAATACTCGATCGTTTTACCCAAGTCCCGTAGCAGTCGGACGTAGTTACGAATCTGCCGGATCGGACACCTCGGGTCGAATCTACTACCAAATATTTGAATCGGCGCAGTGACCCGATTAGCATGAGTAATCGGTGACCTGTCGTGATATAGCTTGGCGCGCTCAGACGGCGAACCTCCAAAAAGCTGTCGATCAACGGCGCGGACGGCTTCTATTTCGTCTTCGTAGGCGGCCACGTAATCCGCTACCGGGCATTCAGCAATTCCAAGATCCCAGCGGTCCGGGAACAACCCGAGAGCCAATAGAGTCAGATATCCACCCCAAGACTTGCCCATAAGCAGGATCCGCGTCTCGTCGGCCAGACCGTCGGCAACTAATCGATCTCTAACGGCGACCAAGTCCTCGACCTCAGGGCGTCCAGGATTTCCGCGGGTCGCGAGCTGCCATCCCTGTCCGTAACCGGTACTTCCACGGTAGTTTGGTAAACAGACAGCAAAGCCACTGTCAACCAAGGCTTGGACTTTGGGGGAGTACTCATCCTTATGGTGAGAATCTGGCCCGCCATGAGCAAGAATCACGGTTGGATAGGGCGATTTATGTCTCGGTACGGCGACAAAACTATGGATGTCGCCGACGGAGAAATCGTTGTACACCGTACCCGCCCTCAGCCGTTTACTAGGAGGTCGAATTATCGTGCCACGGTCGGACATAACTTTGTGGGCATGCTGCCCATCGCTCCATTCAAACCAGACCTCCCCATCTGGCCGTACGGATGCAGATGCTATAGAACCAACCGGCGTGTTGAGATCCCGGACCCCTTTTCCCGCAAGGCTCGCACATCTGAGATTGCTGCGACCGCGAAAATGATGGACAACTAGGACTTCCGTCCCATTCGGATACCAGGACAGTTCAACATTGCCCGGCAACTCGGAGCCGAACTCCTGTAAGCGATGCGCGCTTGGAGACCAAACGGCGCAATGCGAATTGCCGTCACGCCGCACAGAAACTAGAAGCCTCTGGTCCCCCGTTATCGGGGACCAGGGCCCAAGAGCCAACTCCTCGTTGGGGCTGCTCAAGAGACTGTCAACGGTCTTGCCGTCCAAGGTGATTATTCGAAATCCAAAAGCCCGGCCTTGACGCATTTCGACCTTCCCAAGGACGGAGATGAGCGTGTCATCCCTCGACATGCCGATCACATGTCCTGATTGATCACCACGATCAATAAGGTGCGTCGTTAGGCCGGAGTCAATGGACCATATCTGGATCTCGGAGGGGAGTGCCATGCCAACGACCGACAACCTGTTACCTAGAGCTA
>Ga0307373_10001322_pt1 | contig 46496 bp, 50 predicted proteins | sample OX2MG_FD_202534 | JGI IMG/M metagenome (GOLD analysis project Ga0307373, IMG submission 202534) | Soil microbial communities from Risofladan, Vaasa, Finland - OX-2 | ecosystem: Environmental > Terrestrial > Soil > Coastal area > Acid sulfate soil | place: Finland: Risofladan, Vaasa | collected...
CGCGGGTTCAAGCGTTCGCGGGGATCGTCCGAAGATGAGGCGATGCTCACGATCGGTGTTCTCTACGTTGCTCTGGTGCTCCTCGTGGCGCTGGTAGTTGCGCGTATGCTGCTGCCGTTCATTTATCAGCGTGGGCGTCAGGTCGAGTTTCGCGGCAAACACGGTTCAGCCACCGGCGAAGTGCTCGGTCTCGACGGCCTGCGGCTGCGCGTCCGCTCGCTGCACTCCGGGCGCGAACACACCGTGGCGCTGAGGAGCGTGCGAAGGCGCTGAAGCGCTGGCTTCACCAAATCTTTACGTCTGGATGGGCGCGCCCGCCGGCCATACCGCGGAACACGGGGATTCCGGTGCTCCGCCTCCGGTGTCGCTCGTCTTTGCCCGGAGCATTTAGAGAGGCCACGCTGCTGGGCAGTGAGGACGCTCGCCATTGCTGGCCCGGTGTGCCGTGAGCCGGGCCTGAGCAATAAGCTGTCGCGCCCGTGCACGACCCGATCTCCTACTTCCAAGCGGTGATCCTCGGCCTGACCCAGGGGATCGCCGAGCCCTTCCCGGTCTCGAGCCTCGGCCACGGCGTCATCCTGCCGCGGCTGGCGGGCTGGAACATCCACCAGAACGACAAGTTCTTCCTGACCTTCCTGATCGCCACGCACCTGGCCACGGCGATCGTGCTGCTGCTGTTCTTCCTCAAGGACTGGGTGAGGATCGTCAAGGGGCTGGGGCGGTCGCTTGCGATGCGTGAGATCCGCGCTGAGGACACCGACGCGCGGCTGGGCTGGCTACTTGTCGCGGGCACGATCCCGGTGGGGATCATCGGCCTGCTGCTGCAGGAACCGCTGCGCAAACTGTTCGCCTCGCCCCAGCTCGCCGCGGCCTTCCTGATCGTCAACGGGATCGCGCTGCTCATCTTCGAGCGGCTGCGCCGGCGCCCACCGCGGCCCGGAGACTACGAAGGTGATGTCGACGCGCGCCTGGCAAAGCTCAGCTGGCGCCAGGCGATCGCGGTCGGCACCTCGCAGGCCGCCGCGCTGATACCGGGGATCTCGCGGTCTGGCTTCACGATGGGCGGGGGCCTGATGGTGGGACTTTCAAACGAGGACGCGGCGCGTTATGGCTTCCTGCTGGCCACGCCGGTGATCTTCGCCGCGGCGGCGCTGAAGCTGCCCGAACTGCTGGGCGCGCAGGGCAACGGCGTGCGCGGGCCGGCGCTGGTGGCGGGGCTGTGCGCCGCGGTCACGACGTTCTTCGCGGTGAAGTTCCTGCTGCGCTTCTTCGAGACGAACCGCCTGACGCCGTTCGGCATCTATTGCGCCGGGCTCGGGATCATTTCCACGCTGGTCTTCGCGCTGGGCGGATAGCCGCCGCTAAGCCCTAAGGCTGAGGGTCAGCCGGGCGGGTTTTGGGCCCGGTCTGAAACCAGGCGAACGCGAAGCAGGCGAGTGCCACCACCAATGCGGCGATGCCGTGCTTGGTGTGGTGATGGTTGGCCTCAGCGCTCCCGGCGGAGGCATGGCCTGGGAAGAACGAGGGCAGCGAGTGCTCAGCTGAGACGAAGTAAATGACGGCCACAACGATCAGCAGCACACCGAGCAGCACAGCCGGGACGATCAGTTTGCGCAGGTTGGGGTTCATCGCCGCAGAAGGGTAGAGCAAGAAGGCGCCCGGGGCATGCACGGGCGTTCTATGCACGCCATCATGGGAGCACGATGCCTGCACGGAGAACCCCGCCGAAGCCGCCGAAGATGTTCGAGACCCGCAGCCACGCTTGGCGGGAGGTCGGCCTGCTGCGCCAGATCAGCCCGCGGGTCGTCAAGCGCGCGCGCCTGGAGGCGCTCGTGCTCGTGCCGCTGTTCGTGGGTGTGGTGATCCTCTACGACCATCGCGTGAGCCTGCTGGGCACGCAGGTGCCCGCAAAGCCCGGGCCGCACGGCCATCCGGCGTACAAGTACCTGGAAGGAGCGCTCGAAACGCCGGTTCGCGTAGCGACGGTGCTCGTGCTGATGATTCTCGGCTGGGCGATAGCGCGAGACATCGGCCGCAGCCTGGGGCCGCCGCTGTTCCGGCGGCTGGACCCGGCGACGGCGGGGACCGTGGGGTTCCTGATCCGGTTGAGCACCGTTGTGCTGGCGCTGTTCGTGGCGTTGCGCGTGGCCGGCATCGAAGCAAGGACGCTGGCACTCGGCGGTGCGTTCACCGCTGTGATCTTCGGTCTTGCCGCGCAGCAGACGCTCGGGAACCTTATCGCCGGCACGGTGCTGCTGAGCGCGCGTCCGTTCCGCGTGGGGGAGCGCGTGCGGTTGCAGGGCGGGCCGCTGGCGGGTCAGATCGAGGGCACGGTCAGCTCGCTGGGGCTGCTGTACACGACGTTTGCCACAGGCGATGACTCGATCCTGGTGCCCAACAGCGTGGTGCTGAACGTGGCGGTGCTGCCGCTGCGCGAGCCCGAGGCGGTCAACCTGCGCGCGCGGTTGCGCGCCGGTATGACCCCCGGCGACCTGCAGGAGGTGCTCGAGAAGTCATTGCAGACGCCCCTGCGCGACGCTCCGCGCATCACCCTGGAGGAGCTCGACGGGGATGAGGTGGTCGTGAGGATCTCCGCCACCCCGAGGGTGGCGGCGGAGGGCCGTCATTTGGCGAGCGAGCTGCTGAGCATCGTCTCGCGCGAGACGCGCACGGGCGCTCAGGAGCAGACGCGATAGCGCAGGAAGAGCTGAGATTCGCTCTCGAGCACCGAGAGCAGCTCGAGCCCGACGGGTGGATCGAACTCACCGCCGGCGAGGATCCGCAGCGCCCCGCCTGTGGCGGCTGGATCTCCCCCTGCCAGCCTGGGCGCGAGCGAGAGGAACAGCTCGTCCACGAGGCCTGAGAGCAGCAGCTGCGTGTTCAGGTGCGGGCCACCCTCACACAGCAGCGTGCGTACCGCGAAGCGCTCGCGCAGCTCGGTGAAGGCAGCGGGCAGGTCCAGGCGCCCATCGCTTCCGGCGCGCACGTAGTCGACCTGCGCGGCCACCCCCTGCAGGCTCGCCGCGGAGGGGGTCAAGATGACCACCCGCGCGGCGGGGTCGGCCAGCAGCGGGATGTCGCAGGGCAGCTCCAGGCGCCCCGAGACGATGCAGGCGAGCGGTTCATCGCTCAAGCCTCGCTCGCGCCGCAGGCGCCTGCGCGACTCGTCCCGGACGATCCGGCCGTAGCGCTCCGCACGCACCGTTCCTGCGCCGGCCATCACGCCGTCAACGGCGGTGCGCAGCCCGTGGAACAGCTCGCGGTCGGCGGGCCCCGAGATTGGCCCCGAGCGCCCGGAGATGCTCGCGCGGCCATCGGCGGTGCTCACCATGTTCAACAAGACGTATGGACGTTCCCGCCCGCCCAGGCTCGGGGGGGCGCTGGCGGCCAAAGCGTCCAGGCCGAGGCTGGCGATGATCTCCTGCACGGTGGCTGGTGTGCCTGGTGCGAGCAGACGTTTGAGGGTGATCGGCTCGGTGACGATGGTGGCCCGAGATATAGCAACTTGGCAACACACGCGGGGGGCGACCTGCTACGGTCACGCTGACTGGCCGGCGCAATAGACCGGCGAAAAGCAGTGCAAGCGCTCGCAGGTCGAAGCTCTAAGCAGCATCCTCCGCGTCGCAGCACGCATACCGTGGAGGAGTACCCACATGCCTACTGGCACAGTAAAGTGGTTCAGCGACGACAAGGGGTTTGGTTTCATCACCCCCGATGACGGTGACAAGGACCTGTTTGTCCATCACACCGGCATCAATGGCGAGGGTTATCGCTCGCTGCAGGAGGGCTCGAAGGTCTCATATGACCCCGAGCAGGGCGACAAGGGCCCCAAGGCCGTAAACGTCCAGTCGATCTAGTTCTGCTTCGCGGGGCTGGACCTCGCGGAGAAGACTGCGACTTTCCGAGAGCCCGCCGCAACGCGGGCTCTCGTGTTTAAGTAACTATCTATCCGAAAGCTCCTCAGATGGCATCAGAACACGCCTTCAGGAGAGACCCCGGCGCTTTCGGATGGTTTCTAAAGCTCAAGCGCGCGAGTGCGCCGGCACGCACGGGCAACCGGGAAGCTGCGATCGGAGCGTATGCACTGCTTACGATCGTGCTCTGCGGCGCGCTGGTCGTGGTGCTGGCGGCGGACCGCCCGAGCCTGCTCTCGGCGACGACGCACGCGGGCTTCTTTCCGCGCTGGATGGCCGGACCGCTGGGAGGGCTGCTGGAAGGGCTGACGCGCAGCACGAGGACACTGAAGTACCTCTTCACGGGGGCGCTTGCGCTCATGTATGCGAGCTACGTGGTGGCGCTGAAATGCGCGCCGCGGCTGCAGGCCCGCTGGGCGATCGGTGCGGTGCTGGCGGTGCACGCAACCTTCTTCCTTGCCCCTCCGCTGGCGCTGACCGATGTGTTCAACTACGTCAACTACGGGCGCATGGAGGTGGTGCATCACCTCAACCCTTATACGACGATCCCGATCCTCGAGCCGCATGGCGACCCGAGCTTCTATCTCTCCAACTGGCACCAGCTGCTGAGCCCGTATGGCCCGCTGTTCACACTGATGACCTTCGCCCTGGTCCCGCTCGGCGTGGCCGCGTCGTTCTGGGTGATCAAGCTGGTGCTCGGCGCGGCGAGCCTGGCGAGCATTTTCCTCGTGTGGAAGTGCGCGCGCCTGCTCGGCCGCGACCCGGTCGCGGCGATCGTGCTCGCCGGGCTGAACCCGATTGTGCTGGTGTGGGGGCTGGGGGGCGATCACAACGACTTCTTGATGATCTTTTTCATCGTGCTGGGCTTCTACCTGCTGCTCAAGGCCGGCGGGCCGGTGGCCGGGCGTGCCGGGGCACAGGAGGACGACCGCACTCAGGCTGTGGCTGGCAGTGAGGCACCGGCGGAGGGCCAGGTGGGCAGCGGGCGAGGTGATCGCGCCCGGGTGCACGAGCAGTTGCGCGGGTGGCTGTGGCCGCTCGCGCCGCTGGAGAGCGGCGCGGGAGTGGCGTTTGTGAGCGCAGCGGCGATCAAGGCTTCCGGGGCGGTTCTGATCCCGGTGGTGCTGGCGGCGATGCTCAGGACCCCGCGCCGTGTCGTGCAGGTGTTGCTCGGCATGGCGGCGGCGAGTGCGGCCGCCGGTGTGGCGAGCCTGATCGCCTTTGGCTTGCACTTCCCCGATCTCAGCACCCAGAGCCGGCTGGTCACCAACGTGAGCGTGCCGAACCTGATCGGCCTCGCGATTGGCAGCGGCGGTGAGACCGAAACGCTGAGGGTGTTGCTGAGCGGTGTGCTGGCGTGCTCGGTGCTGCTCTGCTGCGTGCTCGCTTGGCGCAGGCGGGACTCGATCACGGCGTCCGGGTGGGCGAGCGTAGCGCTGCTGGTGACCCTCGGCTGGGTACTGCCTTGGTACGTGTTGTGGGTGCTGCCACTGGCGGCGCTGTCGGGCTCGCGCAAGCTGCGTACGGTGGCGCTCGTGCTGGGCGTCTATTTGATCATCGCCTGGGCTCCGGCCTCGGGCCTGCTGTGGAACGAGATTGGCTTCCATCCCGAGAAAACACCCCTGGGACACCTGCACCAGCGCTACGTCAAGGAGCTGTTGAACTAGTCCTCGTCAGGGCGCCGGCGCTCGCGCTTTCGCTGCGCGTCGCGGCGCTTTGAGTCCAGGCGCCTTGCCCGCGAGGCGGCGGTGGGACGGGTGGGACGCCGCTTGCGGGGCACGGCCAGCGCACGCGCCAGGCGCTCTGTGAGCCGGTCAAGGGCCAGCTCGCGGTTGCGCGCCTGGGAGCGCTCGTCCTGGGCGACCGCCGTAAGCCGCGGACCCGCACGCGCAAGGATGCGTGCGCGCTGTGACTCGCTGAGCGAGGGCGAGGCGAGCACGTCGAAGCTCGCTTCCACACGCGAGGCGGTGACGTTGGCGTGCTGGCCGCCCGGCCCCGAGGAGCGGCTCGCCCGCAGCGTGACCTCTGCCAGGGGGATCGCCAGCTCGCGGTTGACCTGGAGCAACCGCTGCTGGCTGGTCTGCGGCCGGTCCTCAGCCTCTTCCGCTGCAGGCGCCATTCAAGCTCACTTCGGCTGCTCAGCAGAGAGGTCGTGAATCGCTTTGACCCGCATCATCTCCTCACCCTCGGGCACGCGGCCGTCGCGGCCGATGTAGCCGTCCTTGCCACCGGCGATCAGGTAAATGGCATCGGCGTCGCCCGGGTTGCGGATCTTGCGCGAGGTGGCGGCATCTACGCGCGCGAGGCCGCCCTCGCCAAGACGCTGGACCGAGCCGTCGCCGAACACGATCTCGATTTCGCCGCGATGGACGAAGTAGAGCTCCTCCTGCTCGTCGTGATAGTGAAAGCCGCTCTCGATGCCCGCGGGCATCACGATCGCGTTCACGCCGAATGCAGTCACGCCAAGACCCTTGCGCACCTTGCGAAAGCCGGGTCCGTCCCCGAGGTCATCGAGATGACCGGCCGCCCAGCCCTCGCCAGTCTTTACCGCCGGGTACTCAGTCGATGCCTCCATGTGCGCCTCCTTTGTCAGTGATCTGCCACGTAGCCGTCCTCGGGGGAGAGCGGCCTGCCCTCATCGGCCCATCGTCGCAGGCCGCCGCTCATCGAGTAAGCCTCATACCCGGAGGCGCGGAACGCCTGGGCTGCCATCGTTGAGCGGCTGCCCACGCGGCAGTAGAAGACCACCGGGCGCTCGCGCTCGATGCTCGCCGCCTGCGAGGTGAGCGTGACGAGCTCGATGTGGTGCGTGCCCGCGATGTGACCGGCCTCGCGCTCGTAGGCCTCGCGCACGTCGATCACCTGCGGGGCGGGGTCCTCCGCGAGCCACTCGGCGAGCAGCGCGGGGTCGATGTCGATGCCGGTTGTGGCTGTCATCGCGAACTGAGCGTAGCGGCGATGACTGGAAGCCATCCGAAAGCTCCTCAGATCGCGCTAAGCACAGCTTCTGAGGAAGTCTTGGACTTTTGAACGGCTTTCTCAGTAACCGGCAGGCGGCTCTTCGTAAGGCTCGCGCTCGATTACGCGATCGCGAACCACGCGGCCCCGCCGGGGGCCCCAGGCGAGCATGTAGAAGATCGAGATGAGCAGGCCAGCGATCCCGACGATCATCAGGATCAGTCCCACGGTCGTGATGTCGATGCCCGAAACGGTCGCTGTGACCGCATAGCGCAGGATTGCTCCAACGGCGATCAGGAATATCGATGTGCCGAGCGGCATGACAAGGACATACCCGCCTGGCGAAACCATAAACCTCTGCAAGGCGCTCGCTGCAAGCGATGGCTACCTGAAGGCGAGCAGCGCGGGGCCGGCGCCGATGCCGGTTGTGGCTGTCATCGCGAACTGAGCGCAGCTAGGATCAGGCACGATGGAGGCGCTGAGCGACGTTTACACGATCCCCCAGGAGAACCTCGACTTCTGTCAGACGATCGGTCAGATCGCGCGCGAGCGGATCGCGCCGCGCTCGGCTGAAATCGACGAGAAGGCCGAGTACCCGTGGGACATTCGCAAGCTGCTCGGCGAGCAGGACATCCTCGGGCTGCCGTTTCCGACCGAGTACGGCGGCACCGGCACGGGCACGCTGATGCTGAACATGGCGGTCGAGGAGATCGCCAAGGTCGATGCCGCCTGTGCGCTGATCCTGATGGTGCAGGAGCTGGGCACGCTGCCGATCCAGCTGTATGGCACCGACGAGCTGAAGGAGCGCTTCCTGCCGCGCTGCGCCACCGGTGAGTGGTCGCCCGCGTTCGCCCTCTCCGAGCCCGAGGCCGGCTCGGACCCGGCGGGGATGAAAACGACCGCCGTGCTCGACGGCGAGGAGTGGGTGATCAACGGCACCAAGAACTGGATCTCCAACCTCGGGATCGCCGACTTCTACATCACCTTCGCCGTCACCGACCGCGAGAGCCGGCGCATCACCGCGTTCGTCGTCGAGGCCGACAGGCCGGGCTTCAGCGTCGGCAAGCTCGAGCACAAGCTCGGCATTCGCGCCTCGCCCACCGGCCAGCCGGTCTTCGATGAAGTGCGCGTGCCCCAGGCCAATGTGATCGGCGAGGCCGGCCGTGGCCTGTCGGTCGCACTGGGCACCCTGCAGCAGACGCGCCTGGGTGCCGCCGCGCAGGCCGTCGGGATCGCGCAGGGCGCCACCGACTACGCGGTCGCCTACGCGCGCGAGCGCGTCCAGTTCGGCGCGCCGATCATCGAGCTGCAGGCGATCCAGTTCAAGCTGGCCGACATGGAAATACGCACCGCCGCCGCCCGCGAGCTGCTGTACAAGGCGTGCGCGATGGCCGACCAGGGCCACCCGGAGCGGGGGAAGTACTCCTCGATGGCAAAGGTCTTCGCCTCGGATACAGCGATGGCCGTTACGGTGGAGGCTGTGCAGGTGCTGGGCGGCTACGGTTATGTCAAGGAGTACCCCGTGGAGCGCATGATGCGAGACGCCAAGATCACCCAGATCTACGAGGGCACGAACGAGATCCAGCGGCTCGTCATCGCCCGCACGCTGAAATAAAGGATTCCCACCCACAACCTGAGCTATGCGCGCTTCCAAGCCTCCCGGAGCCATCGGTCATCTGCGACGCGTCGGCATGGCCGCGCTGGTGGCGATGTCGCTGGGGCTGGTCGTGCTCGTCGTGGGCCAGGGCTTCAGCACGATCGGGATCGTGCGCTCGCTCGAGGATGTCGCACTTGGCCTGATCGTGGCGGTCGTGCTGATGGGTGGCGTAGCGTTCGTCGCCGTGCGCATGGCGGGCTGGCGGGACCCGGAGTCCGAGAGCGAGTTTGAAGAGATCGTGCGCCACTCCGAGACGCTCGCCCGCGAAGGGCTCGCGGTGGACCCGGACGAAGCGGAGTTCATGGAGCTCGACCCGCTCAACGACGAGGACTTCGAGGAGCTCGTGCGCGACGCACTGGACGACCTGCCTGACCTGCTGCGCAACGCGCTCAGCCACGTCGCCGTCGTGATCTCAGACGGTGGGAGGATGGGACCCCACCCACCCGCATACGGCCTCTACCAGGGAGGTCAGACCCGTCGCGACGACACGCACGATCGCATCGTGATCTTCCGCGACACGCTGAGGCGCGACTTCGGCCACGACGCCGATCTACTGCGCGAGCAGGTGGTCCGCACTGTCCGCCACGAGCTGGCGCATCACGTGGGCTTCGATGAGTTGGGCGTCAGCCGCCTCGATCTGTAGACGATCCCCTAGGATTCGCCGCCCGGTGCCCCCGGCAAACAACTAAGGAGATAGCCCCAGATGCCTGAAGCAGTGATCGTCGACGCCATTCGCACGCCTATCGGACGGGCAGCGAAGGGCTCATTGAAGACCGTGCGCGCGGACGACCTCGCGGCGATTCCCTTGCGGGCGCTTATCGAGCGCAACCCTGAGGTCGACTTCAAGTCGGTCGGCGATGTGATGATGGGATGTGGTTACGGGGAGGGCGAGTCGGGCTACAACATCGGGCGTATTGCCTTGCTGCTGGCGGGCATCGACTATCACGTTCCGGGCTGCACGGTAAACCGCTTTTGCGCGTCTTCGCTGCAGACCACCCGGATGGCGTTTCATGCGATCAAGGCCGGCGAGGGCGACACATACATCGCCGCGGGCGTCGAGGCCGTGAGCCGGGTGGGGCGGGGCAGCCAGTTTGAGTTCAACCACGCCGTCGACGGCTCCGAGGGATCGCTCTACAACGTCTACATCCCGATGGGCATGACCGCCGAGAATGTTGCGGAGGAGCGCAAAGTCAGCCGCGAGGCGCAGGATGAATGGGCGCTCGTCTCCCAAACCCGGGCGGTGGAGGCGGTCGCGAACGGACACTTCGACAAGGAGATCGTTCCGGTTACCGTGGCGGCGCACAAAGAGACGGACAAGGAGGGCAATGAGATCGACGTGCCCGAGACCGTCGTCTCCAAGGACGACGGCCCGCGGCCGGGAACGACGATGGAGGGGCTCGCGGCGCTCAAGCCCGTGTTCAAGGAGGGCGGCTCGGTTACCGCCGGCAACTCCTGCCCGCTCAACGACGGCGCCGCGGCGCTGCTGGTCATGTCCGAGGAAAAGGCCTCCGAGCTGGGCCTGAAGCCCCGCGCGCGCATCGTCGCCTCGACGGTCGCGGCGATCCGCCCGGAGGTCATGGGCTTGGGGCCGATCCCGGCCGTACAGAAACTGCTCGCCAACACAGGCATGTCGATTGGTGACATCGATGTCATCGAGATCAACGAGGCGTTCGCCGCGCAAATCGTGCCGTGCATCGATGAGCTGGGTCTGGACCGGGACAAGCTCAACCCCTTCGGTGGGGCGATCGCTTTGGGTCATCCCTTCGGGATGACCGGCGCGCGCATCATGACGACGCTGCTGAATGACCTGGAGACGCTCGACGGGACCTACGGCATCGAGTCCATGTGTGTCGCTGGCGGGATGGGCATGGCGATGCTGGTGGAGCGGCTCTCGTAAGCCTGAATCTGATTGGTGTGTAGCGCGGGCCGTATGTGACGAGCGGCCCGCGCGGCCTATGTATCCAGCCCCGGGATCGGGTCGATCGGCAGCTCGCCATGGAAGGACTCCAGCTCTTCGAGGTCCCGTTGATCCTGGGGACGTGCCGCCAGGCGCTTGAAGCCGACGATGCTGCGCAGGCCGGCGATACGAGCAGGTTGTGCTCCAACCTCGGCGTCGATCGCATCTTTGACCACGGTGTCGTAGTCAAGCGGCGGCAGCCCTCCGCGGATGACGTCGACGATGCCGTGGCGGCTGCCTACGCGAAGGTGCTCGGCCCCAGCGACATCCTCTCTGCTCAGGACCTTCCCATCGCGCAGACGAGACGCTTCGATCCGGTCAAAAAAGCGAAGAATCGCCTCGTCGGTCTCCTCACCATCTGGCACCAACAGGTCTGAATCCTTCGTCGCCCGCAGAAACCCGTTGGCGATCACGCTGAAGCCGCCGATCACGACGTAGTCCAGCCTGACCGCGTTGGCGTCGGCGACGACGCCGTCGAGGTCAGGACCAGAAGGCTCGTCTAGGGACATTGCCGGAGCGCATTGCCGAAGCCAGCAGCTTCACAGCCTGCTGAGAGAGCTTTTGACCTTGCGCGATGCGCTCAGACGGCGTCATTGCCCGCGCCCTACTCTGATGGTACTCGCGCTTTTCACGATTGAGCTCGGCCCACTCAGCCTCGTGGCCGGGCTCCAGCAGCGTCTTGCGAGGACGGTCACCCATGGCCGCAAGTTTATCGCATCAAGACAGCGGATGCAGCGTATTGTCTGCATCACTCCTAGCCGATCGAGACGGCTGTGCATGCCGCCCGTGGCTTAGCGCGGAGGCATACGCAGAGCGCCATCGAGCCGGATCGTCTCGCCGTTGAGCATGCGGTTCTCGACGATCTGGCAGGCCAGCTGCGCGTACTCGGCGGGCTGGCCGAGGCGCTGAGGGAAGGGCACGCCCGCGCCGAGTTTCTCGCGTGCCTCCTCGGGCAGGGCCCCGAGCAGCGGTGTGTCGAACAGCCCCGGGGCGATCGTGTTGACACGAATCCCGTACTGGGCGAGATCGCGTGCGGCGGGCAGGGTCATGCCAACCACACCTCCCTTGGAGGCCGAGTATGCGATCTGGCCGACCTGCCCGTCGAAGGCGGCGATCGAGGCCGTGTTCACGCAGACCCCGCGTTCCCCATCGTCCCCGGGCTCGTTGGGAATCATCGCGAAGGCGGCGAAGCGCAGCACGTTGAACGTGCCGATCAGGTTGATAGCGATCACCTTCTCGAAGAACTCGAGCTGATGTGGCCCGCGCTTACCAGCGATCTTCTCGGCCCAGCCCACGCCTGCGCAGTGGATGCTGATGCGCAGGCCTCCGGGTGCCTGCGCGGCGCCGGACACCGCGGCCTGTACCTCATCAGCGTTGGTGACGTCGGCGTGCTCGAAAGCCGCCCGCTCGCCCAGTTCTGCGGCCAGCGCATGGCCGCGCTCGTCGTTGACGTCGGCGATCGTGACGAGCGCCCCACGCTCGTGAAGCGCGCGCACGGTCGCCTCGCCAAGTCCCGAGGCGCCCCCTGCGACGAGTGCCGAGCTGCCATCGATCTGCATAGCCGGGAACCCTATATGCCGGCGTCTGTCTGAGTCCTCAGCGCGGGCCGAGGTCTCAGGATGGCCGGCCGGTCAGAGCGCGACCACGCGTGAAAGGGTCAGCGCGAACAGCTCTTCAGGATCGGTGAACCAGCGAACGAGCTCCATTCCGGCGGCGGAGAGATCACCCTCCAGGCGCTCGGGTGTGAACTTGGCGCTGATCTCCGTGCGCATCTCCTCGCCAGCGTCGAAGTGCACCGCCAGGTCGAGGTTGCGCACGAGCGTGGTGTGCTCGCGGCGCGCTCGCAGGCGCATCTCGATCCACTCCTGCTCACGGTCGAAGAGCGCTACGTGCTCAAAGTCCTCCGGCTCGAAGTCGGCGCCGAGCTCGCGGTTGAGCACGCGCAGCACATTACGGTTGAACTCAGCCGTGACGCCCTGCGCATCGTCGTAGGCCGCCTCGAGTATCTCGGGGTCCTTCACGAGGTCGGTGCCCATCAGCAGGTAGTCCTCTGGGCCGAGCAGGCGGGCGATCTCGCGCAGTACGCGCCGGCGGCTGGCGGGAGGAAAGTTTCCGATCGTTCCGCCGAGGAAGGCTACGATCCGCGACCCGATGGCGCTCGGCACCTGGTCGAGGTGACGCTCGAAGTCGCCGATCACGCCGTGTACGCGCAGGCCCGGGTACTCGCCGGTGAGCTCTGCCGCGCATTCCCGGACCATGCTCTCGGTCACGTCGACGGGGATGTAGCGCTCGAGCGTGCCGGCGGCGTGCAGCGCGTCGAGCAGCACGCGCGTCTTCGCGGCCGTGCCCGAGCCGAGCTCGACGAGCTCGGCGGCGCCCGTCAGGGCTGACAGCTCGCGGGCGTGCTGCTCGAGGATCGCGCGCTCGGCGCGCGTCGGGTAGTACTCGGGCAGCTCGCAGATACGATCGAACAGCTCCGCTCCGCGTGCATCGTAGAAGTGCTTGGGCGGCAGTTCCTTGAAGGGTCGTGTGAGACCGTCGAGCACATCGTCGGCGAGCGAGCGTTCCTCGGTGCTCTCGAGGTGCGAGTCGATGCGGATCGCAGTCTCGTCAGGATTGATAATCGGCTCCATCACGCCTGCTCGCTGTCTCGCGCCAAGCGTACACCGGCGAAGATCTGCCGGCGCTCCGGGAGGTCCCAGTTGCGAAAAGTCAGGCTCGCGACGCGGGGATGCGTCGCCCACGAACCGCCGCGCAGCACGCGGTAATCCTCACCGAAGAACACCTCTGAGTACTCGCGGTATGGGTGGGCGGTAAAGCCGGGATAGCCGTGGAAGGTGCTGCTCGTCCACTCCCATACCGCCCCGATCGCCGCGGGTGCCCCGCTCTCCCTCCTCGCCGCCTTCTCCCACTCGGCCTCGGTGGGCAGGCGCGCGCCGTGCGCTCTGGCGAAGGCGTCAGCCTCGAACCAGCTCACGTGGCAGACGGGTGCGTGTGGGTCTCCCGTCGCCACCTGCGGGTGATGTGTGATGTCGTGCTGAAGCTTCCACGCCCAGCCCTCATCCGACCACCACTCGCGGCGCTCGTATCCGCCGCCCTCGCTGAATCCCATCCAGCTCGCGTTGCTCACCGGGTGACGCGCTATCTGAAAGGCGGCCACCTCCACGCTGTGACGTGGCCGCTCATTGTCGTAGGCGAAGCCCTCGGGACTGGCGCCCATCTCAAAGGGGCCCTCGGGAATCTCAGTCCAGCCTCCGGGTGCGATGAGGGGTGTCAAAGCGGGCTCCCCTGGTGGCAGCAGGCCGGCGATTGCCATCGTCTGGCGCATCGTCTCGGAGTGCTGGAGCTCGTGGCGCAGCACCATCTCGAAAATGGTTCCGTCGCCGAGACCGTGCTGCTCGATCACCTGGCCGCTCCGTGCGCGGACAGCTGCCAGATAGTCCAGAGCCTCAGCCGGTCCGAGCGTCTCGATTTCGCCGCGTACAGCACGGGGTGTCTCGAATGCGTCGTAGAGCTCCGCCAGGTCTGGACGGAGCAGCTCGAGGCCCGCGTGGCGATGGGCCAGCCACAGGTCCTCGTAGGCAGCGATGTGGCCGAGGTCCCAGACGAGAGGACTCATGATCGGCGAGTGCACACGCTCCAAGTCCTCGCCGGTGAGCCTGGCGATCAATGCGAGCGTGCCCTCACGGGCCTCTTCCAAGGCGGCGATCGCCTCCAGTGGGCTTGGCGCGGCGGCATTATGGGTCGCGGTGGCTGTCGTGGCCATGGCTTTGCCGATTCCCACTGTACGTGCTTTGCCGTTGTGTTCTGTTTATTTCTGGACCGGCGCCGGGGAGGCCGCGTCGTCGACGATCACGGTCAACCGCCTGCGCTCCAAGAGGCTTGCGGGAACGTGGCGGCTCGGCTCGGCCAGCGCCGCGGCGATCGCGCCCGCCTTGCCGGCGCCGGTCGCCAGCAGCAGGCAGCGCCGTGCGGCTCCTAGCACCGCAAGGCTCAGCGTGATCCGCTCGGGCGGCGGCTTGGGCGAGTCGTGAACCGCAAGGCAGATCGCGCGGGAGCCGGCGCCCAGCGTGGGCGCTCCGGGGAACAGAGACGCGATGTGGCCGTCGGGTCCGATGCCGAGCACGATCAGGTCGAGTACTGGCAGGTCGGATGAGTTCTCATCATCGGGCGGGACGCGTTCGCGCAGCGCCGTCTCATAGCGCTGTGCGCCCTGCACTGGACCCATCTCTCCTTCCATGCGGTGGACGTGCGCGGGATCAACTCCCGCTGGGCGCAGGAGCGTCTCGGCGGCGAGCCGGTAGTTGCTCTGCTCGTCCTCGGGTCCCACGCAGCGCTCGTCGGCGAACCACACCTCGACGCCGTTCCAATCATCGAGCTCGCCGGCGAGCAGTTCGTAGGTGCGCGCGGGGGTGGAGCCGCCGGAGAGGGCGAGATGCGCGACGCCGCGCTCATCGCGGGCACGGCGCACCTCGCGGGCGATCTCCACGGCGGCGCGCGCGGCCGCCGCCTCGGCGCCGGGGAATGTGCTCAGGCGAGTCAAGGCAGCATCGCCTGGGCGGCCCGCAACGCGGGCCGGTAGGTGGGGTCGCGCAGCAGCGCCTGGCGGATGCCCTCGCCGAGGATGCCCGCCTCGCCGCGGGAGGCGCCGAGGATCGTCCATTCGCGCTCGTTGCCCTTCACGTCGCGGCGGTGGGCGCGCAGGCCACCCGTCCCGCGGTCCAGGCGCAGATGGATGCCACGGGCCGTCTCGATGCTCAGGCCGGCCAGGCCGCGCACCTGCTGCTCGGGGGCGGCCTCCAGGTGCAGGGCGATGTCGTGTGGCTGGGCGCTTGCCTTGCCGCTCAGAACGTCACCGCGATGAGTCAGCGATTCCAGGCGCCAGCCCAGGCGGGAGGCCAGCCAGCCGACCAGCAGCATCGCCGCCACGGTCGAGTCGGGGTGGTGGCGAACGGTGATCGCCACGATCTCCTCCAGCTCGGCGCGCAGACCCGGCGGGTCGAAGGTGGCGGCGATCCGCTCGCGCCAGGGGGTGGACCGCAGCCAGGCCAAATCGACGACGTAGACGCGCGCCGAGTATGCGCAGGCACGATCGATCGCCTCGTGCCAGGCGGGCTCATCGACGGAGTCCAGCAGCATCGCCTGGGCGAGCGGGAGCAGCGCGCCGGCCGCCTCGGGGTGGCCGTGGGGCGACCACAGCAGGGTCGGCAGGTCGCTCACCACGAGCGGATCGGCGATGCTCAGCAGGTCGTCCAGGTGGCGATCGCCGATCTCGACGATGACGGTCTCACGTAGCAGGATGAGCTCCCCGGGCTTGGGGTTCTCGTCGGCGGCGACGCTGGCGCGCGCGTCCAGGCGCTCGCGGCCGGGGTCGTAGGAGAACACGATCAGGCGCGAGGCGTGGTAGCGGCCCACGCCGCGCAGGCGGTTGGCGATCTCGCCGCTCCACTCACTCTCGACGAAGGCCACCATGTTGAGCACGCGCGCGGGGACGTAACCGCCGTTCTCCGCATGGCGCTCGGCGAGCAGCTCACGCAGCGCCGCTTCGATCGCGTCGGGCGTTGTTCCCTGCTCGCTCCAAACTGCATCGCTGACGGCCGGCATCAGATCAGATTGCCCGCCAGTGGTGATCGTCGAGCAACAGGTGGTCCGCCTCGCGCGGCCCCTGGGAGCCCGCCTCGTATTGAGGTAGCCCGCCCGCTCGCCCGTCCGTCTGCGGGCCGGGCGTCTTTGACCACGCCTGGAGGATCGGGTCGCAGATGCGCCATTGCGCCTCGACCTCGTCGTTGCGGGTGAACAGCGTCGCCTCGCCGCGCATGGCGTCCATGATCAGCCGCTCATAGGCCTCCGGAGACTGCGACATGAACGAGGTGCCATACAGGAACTCCATGTTCACCGAGCGGATGCGCATGCGGCTGCCCGGGATCTTGGCGCCGAGCTGCAGGGTCACGCCCTCGTTGGGCTGCAGCGTCAGCACGAGCTGGTTGGGCTTGACCCCCAGCGAGCCGTCCTGGCTGAAGGCGAGGTGGGGGACGGGTTTCAGCGTGATGGCGATCTCGGTGATCTTGCGGGCCAGGCGCTTGCCCGCGCGCAGGTAGAAGGGGACGCCTGCCCAGCGCCAGTTGTCCACTTCCAGACGCAGAGCGGCGAACGTCTCGGTCGTTGATCCAGGGCGCACGCCCTCCTCCTCCAGATATCCCGGCACGTCCTCTCCGCCGGAGTGCCCGGCGGCATACTGGGCACGCACGGCGATCTGGGGAATCTCTTGGAGCGTGGGCTCGTGGATCGCGTGCAGGACCTTGACCTTCTCGTTGCGCACTTCCTCGGCGGTGAAGCTCACCGGGGGCTCCATCGCCACGTGGCAGAGCAACTGGAGCATGTGGTTCTGGATCAAATCGCGCAGTGCTCCGGCGTGGTCGTAGTAGCCCGCGCGCGTGCCGATGCCGATGTCCTCGGCGGCGGTGATCTGGATGTGGTCGATGTAGTTGCGGTTCCACAGCGGCTCGAACATGCCGTTGGCGAACCGGAACGCCATCATGTTCTGCACCGTCTCCTTGCCCAGGTAGTGGTCGATGCGGAATACCTGAGGCTCCTCGAAGACGCTCAGCACCTGGCGGTTGAGCTCGAGCGCCTCTTGCATGCAGGTGCCGAACGGCTTCTCGATGATCACTCGCACCTCGGCGTCTTCGTGCTGGGACAGGCCATGCTCGCCCAGCTTTGCCACGATCAGCCCGAAGAAGTTTGGGGCGGTGGAGAGGTAGAAGGCGCGGTTGAGCTGCTCGCCGGCGTGCGTTTCGAACTTGCCCAGCACCTGCTCGAGCTTGGTGTAGACGGAGTCCTCGTCAAATTCTCCGGGGATGTACTTGATGTCCTCGAGCAGGGCCGCAAGGACATCCTCGTCGGGGGTGCGGCGGGAGAACTGGCGGATCGCCTCCTCGCACTCCTTGCGATAGTCCTCGTGGGCTTTTTCTTTACGTGACACTCCCACCAGGTGAAAGCGTCCCGGCAGTGCGCCCTCGTGCGCGAGGTTGTAGAGCGCGGGCAGCAGTTTGCGCTTGGCCAGGTCGCCGGTAGCGCCGAAGATGACGAGCGTCGTGGGTGCGACCGGCAGGCGCTCGAGTCCTTCGGTGAGTGGGTTCTCGGACTGGGGCTGGGACCCGGCTAAAGGCGCCACGCTCACCTGCCCTTGCGCCGCGGAGTGGCCTTCGGCTTCGCCGGTTTGGTCCCTGTGCCCGGAGCGCTCACGACCGCGTGCCCGCCGAACTGATTGCGCAGCGCCGCGAGCACGCGGTCGGCGAAGTCGCCGTTGCCGCGTGAGCGAAAGCGCGCATACAGCGAGGCCGTGATCACGGGCGTCGGGACGTCGAGCGCCGTCGCGTCGGCGATCGTCCAGCGGCCCTCGCCGGAGTCCTCGGTGTAGCCCTCGATGGCTTGCAACTCGTTGCCGTCGGCTTCGAAGGCGCGCGCCGCCAGTTCACACAACCACGAGCGCACGACCGAGCCCTGGCCCCAGAGGTGCGCGATCTTTGCGTTGTCGAGCTCGTACTCGCACTTGTCGAACACATCAAAGCCCTCGGCGTAGGCCTGCATCAAGCCGTACTCGACGCCGTTGTGGACCATCTTCACGTAGTGCCCAGCGCCCGACGGGCCGAAGTGCATCCAGCCCCGTGGGCCGATTGCGGCGATGCTCTGCACGTTCGTCTCTGGCGCCAGCACGTCGAGGACCGGCGCGAGTCGCTTGACCGCTTTCGGCGGCCCGCCGACCATCATGCAGTAGCCCACTTCGAGGCCCCACACGCCGCCGGAGACACCGACGTCGACGTATTCGATGCCCTGGCTTTTCAGTTCTTTCGCGCGGCGCTTGTCATCGGTCCACTTCGAGTTGCCACCGTCGACGATCGTGTCGCCGCGGTCGAGCAGCTTCGCGAGCTTGTCGACCGTCTCCTGAGTGGGGGCGCCGGCGGGAACCATGATCCACACAATCCGCGGCGGCTGCAGTTGCTTGACGAGATCCTTCAGCGTGCTAGCCCCCGCCGCGCCGTTCTTGACGGCCTGCTTGACGGCCTTCTCGTCGAAGTCGAACGCCACGACCTCGTGCTCGGAGTCGCGGCGGATGCGGTGCACCATTCCTCCACCCATCTTGCCCAGCCCGACAAAGCCAATCTGGCTCACAGCGCCTCCTTGATCTCGTTGGTCAGCTCGCGCAGCGCCGCGGCGGGGTCCGCGCCCTGCAGACGCACGCGCTCGACCGGGAGCCCAAGCTCGCGCAGCGTCTCGAAGTCGCCGATCGCCTCGGCGTTCTTCAGCGTCGTGAACGTATACGGCGCGCCCGAGATGTCGAGGTCCTCGGGCCCGTCCCACAGCAGTTGCAGGAAGCGCCCTACCTTCGGGCCACCCTTGTGGAACTGCCCGGTCGAGTGCAGAAAGCGCGGCCCGTAGCCGAACGTCGTGGTCGCCTTGCCGTGCGCGCGGATCAGCTTACGCAGTGCTGCGACCGCCGCGTCGAACTCGGCTGAGGGCTCCACGTAACCCATCAGCCCGACGTAGCTCGGCGGGGCGGCTGGAGCAAGAAGCGCCTTCAGCGATTCGCCGCGGTGCTCGGCCGGCAGCTCGTGCTTGGCCTCGAAGTGCGCGAGTACCTGCTTCGTCGCGTCCTTCGCCTGCTGCACATTGGGCTGGTCGAACGGGTTGATCTGGAGGCCCCAGCCGGCGACGGCAACGGCGATCTCGGCGAGCATGAACACGCGGCCGAGGTCGCCCGGGCCGCGCGTCGGGATCTCCAGCAACGGGTGACCGGCCTCGCCGAGCGCGCGCACGCGTGCGTCGAGCTCTGGGTCCGGTGCATCGAGGTCTGAGAAGTACGCGAACACGCGGTCCTCGCCGTACGCGCCAGGGTCGCCGAGCGGCTCCTCAGCGACCGGCAGGATGCCGGTTCCCTGCTTGCCCGTTGACTCCGCGACGAGCTGCTCGAGCCACAGCCCCAAGCCGGGCAGCGACTCGCCTATCGCGAACGTGAGCTTGTCGTGACCGGAGCGTGCCAGCGCGCTGAGCGCTGCGCCGATCCACACGCCGGCCTGCCCGGCGCCGCTCGCCAGCCCACTGCCGGTCTGCGAGGACCCGTCGATCAGCGCCGTGCCCCATGCCTTCTTCGCGCCTTCGAGCAGTCTGCGGACGTCGACGCCGATCAGCGCGGCCGGGACGATGCCGAAGGCCGACAGGGCGCTGTAGCGCCCGCCGATGTCCGGGTCGCCGGCGAACACGTGCCTGAAGCCGTGCTCGTGCGCGAGCTTTTCGAGGCCCGAGCCGGGGTCGGTGATCGCGGCGAAGTTCCTGCCGTCTTCGACGAGTGAGAAGAAGTGGGCGAACAGCGACAGCGGCTCGATCGTGCCGCCGGACTTCGAGGACACGAGGAACAGTGTGTGCCGCGGGTCGATGCGCTGCTGCACGGAGAGCACCGTGGCCGCGTCGGTCGAGTCGAGCACGTGCAGCGCCGGTCGTCCCGGCTGCGATCCGAACGAGCGCCGCAGCACCTCCGGGGCCAGCGAGGAGCCGCCCATGCCGAGCAGCACCACGTCGGCGAACCCTTCGCGGCTGACCTGCTCAGCGAATGCTTCCAGGGCGTCGAGCTGGCCCAGCATCCGCTCTGAGATCGTCAGCCAGCCGAGGCGGCCGGCGATCTCCGGTGTGCCCGGTGAGGTCGGTGGGAATTCCCACAGCGTGGCGTCCGCACGCGCGACTCTGCCAGCTACATCCTCATCTCTGGCCAGCGCGAGCTGCTTCGCGACCGCGTCCTTTAGGGCGCCGGGGATAAGAGCCTCGACGGTGAGGGTGGGGTCGCTCACGACACGATCGTAGTCGGCTTTAGTGCTGGTGTAGGTTTCGGGTCCCAGAGATGTCCCGGACACCGATCTTGAGCCCCGATCCCACCCCCCAGCTGCCGGACCGCAACCTGGCCCTGGAGCTCGTTCGTGTGACGGAGGCGGCGGCCCTGGCGGCGGCGCCACTAGTGGGGATGGGCGACAAGGAGGCGGCTGATCAGGCAGCGGTCGACGGTATGCGCTACGCGCTGCGGTCGGTGTCGATGGACGGTCTCGTGGTGATCGGCGAGGGTGAGAAGGACGAGGCGCCGATGCTGTACAACGGCGAGCACATCGGCGACGGCTCGCCACCGGCGGTCGACATCGCGGTGGACCCGCTGGAGGGCACGACGCTGGCGGCGCACGGCATGCCGAGCGCGCTCGCGGTCATCGCCCTGTCGACGCGGGGCACGATGTTCGACCCTGGCCCGTGCGTGTACATGGAGAAGATGGCGGGCTCTCCCGAGATCGCCGATCTGCTCGACCTCGACCGCCCGTTGGCAGAGACGGTGAGGCTGGTGGCTGAGCGCAAGGGCACTCAGGTTCGTGACGTGATGGTTGTCGTGCTCGACCGCCCGCGCCACGAGGAGGGCGTGCGGGCGATCCGCGAGGCGGGCGCGCGCGTGCGTCTGATCTCCCACGGGGATGTGTCGGCATCGCTGCTGGCGGTGACCGAGCGCTCCACGGTCGACCTGCTGTGGGGGATCGGCGGCACGCCCGAGGGCGTCATCTCCGCGGCGGCCGTCAAGTGTCTCGGCGGACAGTTGCTCGGGCGGCTGTGGCCGCGCGATGAGACCGAGCGCAAGGCGGCGCTGGAGGGCGGGTACGACCTCGAGCGGGTGCTCACTCGCGATGACCTCGTCGCCGGCGATGATGTGTTCTTCTCCGCCACCGGCATCACCGACGGGGACATGCTCCAAGGCGTGCGCTATCCGAACGCGGGGGGTGCGACCACCGAGTCGCTGGTCACGCGCTCGCGCTCCGGCACGATCAGGCGCATTCGCGCCACGCACGACCGGGCGAAGCTGCGCGCGGTCGGCGGCGAGCGGTTCTAGCCCCCTTTTTCGGCGAAGCGTCCGACCCGAGACTCGGCCAAGTCCAGGCGCGCGAGCGAGCGCAGGAACCGGTGTGTGATGATCACGTGGATCTTCGACTGCGTCGCGCCATAAACCCGGCGGCCGAGTCTCGAGGCGATCGCGGGGTAGAAGCCGGCCACCTCGATCTCGACGTGCAGGCAGGCGTGCGGCGCTCCTTCGCCGGTGGGGTTCCCAGCCTGCGTCTCGCCCGCGGGGCGGCGAACCTCGATCTGCAGGTAGCCGCCCACATCGCGCCCATGCCTGGCGACCAGCAGGCCGTGCGCGATGCGCCAGCGAACGAGTCCACGCAGCGGATCGAGCTCGTACTCGGGCGCCTGAAATGTGATCAGCTTCAGCTGTGGCAGAAGCAGCACGATTGCGCGCCCGTGCTCGGTGTAGCGGACGCGAACCAGACCGAGCGTGACGCGCGCGAGGAAGCGCCAGTAGGTGCGGGCCAGGCGCTCGAGGTACATGGGGGACCAGAGCTCCCTCAGTGCGGCTTCCGGCAGGCTCAGGTCGGCGGCCTGAACTGAGCGCATCGCGCCTGTGCGCTCGTCTTCGGAGCTGCGGTCTTCGAGGTTGGCGATCGTCGCGATCTTCATCACTTGCAGGCTATCTCTGTGCTCGCCCGCGCTGCGTCCGCCATTGCTGATATTCAAGGTCTGTGAGCGAGGACTCCCTGGACCCGCGTCTGGCCGAACGTCTCACGCGAGCGGCGCGGGCGGCGCAGACGTTGAGCGAGACGCTGTGGGAGGCCTTGGGCGAGGAGCTGGCCGAGCCGCATTCTGAGCGTGTCGCCGAGCTCTCGCAGCGGCTTGGCGAGGTCGCCGCGATCGTCGCGTTGCTCGCGCGCGCAGACGCTCGCGTGCCACAGCCGCCCGCCGCGCCGGCCACCCCGGCCGCTCGCAGCACTGGTGATGCCGGCGCAGCTGAGTGGCCTGTGGCTAGCGCCGCGGGTGTGGCAGCCGGCAGCTCGGCACCGCCGTGGGGGCCAGGGGCGAGCATCCAGCCACGCACGGCAGCCGTGCTCGTCGACGAGATGGCTCCAGTGGAGCCACCAGGGACGGGCGAGCCGCTCGCGCGGGCGAGGCCCGAGATCGAGATCCGCGATGTTCGCGGCGAGGAGGGGCCTGCCGCCTGGATTGGGTCTATCGGGCGTCGGCTCGAGCGTCACGCGCAGGACTCCTCGCCGTTTGCGGTGCTGCTAGTCGAGCTCGTTGACATCGAGCATCTGCATAGTGCCTGGCCCAAGGGCTCGGTGTCCAGCCTGGTGAGCCAGGTGGAGGATGCGCTCGCGCGGGAGCTGCGCCCAGCCGATTCGTTCACGCGCGAGCGCCCCGGCAGGTATTGGCTCATTGCCGGGCTCACCGACGGGGCCGGCGCACGGGTGCTGGCAGGGCGGCTGGCAACAGCGGTGCGCTCCTCGGCAAGTCACCGGGACAGCGCCCCGGAGGTGGTGGTGGGCATCGCGGTGTGTCCCGATGACGGGCTGCAGGCCTCAGCACTGGCCGCGCACGCGGACGTGGGACTGTATGCCGCGCGCGCTGCCGGCCGGCCGTTCGATTAGGCCAGCCCGGGCCGGCTCAGCCCGCGACAGCGCCGCCGGTGAGGGTGGCGGCACCTGAATCTGCAGGCTCACCGAGGGAAGGCGTGTTGGGGACGGCGCCGACGACGACCGTGGCGACGTGGACGGTCTCTTCGATTCCGAGGGTCTGGGCGGCCGCCGCGGTCAGGTCCCAGTCGGCGCCGTTGGCGTAGGGACCGCGGTCGACGACCGGCAGGGTCAGGCGCTGGTGGTGGTAGCTGACCTTCACGAGCGTGCCGCAGGGAAGCTTGCGGTTGGCCACCCCGACTGTGGCGGGGGTGAGGGTTTGCCCGCAGGCCGTTTGCTGACCGTAGAATCCGGGCCCGAACCAGGTGGCGAGCGCGGTCTTGTGGACTTTGACGGGAGTGCCGGCTGCGGGGCTGGCCGCGCCTCCCGTGCTGGCGAGTGCGCCCACGGCGAGAAAGCCGGCACAGGTAAGCGCGGCGAGCAGGGCGAGGAGGATCTTCGTCGTAAATCTGGCTTGCATCGTCATCGAAGCGCCTACGGGGTGAGCTGACGGGCTCGCGCGTCTGAGAGACGCGCTACGGCCAAGAAAGGCCGATTCGCCCCCGCGGATCTTCTGATCCGCATTGGGTCCCCCGTCTCCCGCAACCTGAGTCACGGGAGCTCGGCGTGGGGGCGAGTATACAGTTCCCCGCGACAGAGGATCTAAGAACGTCCGGAAGCTCCTCAGCTCCCTTCACAGCACGCCCTGAGGGAATCTCGCGATCCCAGACAGTTCTCAGCTGAGCGTCAGACGTGAGAGGAGATCCTTGAGCAAGCGCCCGCCGGCCGTGAGGCCGGTCTTACCGAGCTCGCCGGCGAGCTCGGCCGCGGAGGCCAGCACATCGACAGGACCCGGCGGGCGCACGGGACCGCTGACGGGGTCGCTCTCGGACTCGAAGCCCTGCCGTGGCGCGGGATCCTGGTGGGAGAGCTTGGGCGGTGTGCGCTTCGCGCGCTTGCCCGCGGGAGCCTTCGCTTTACTCACCTTGGGGGGCTCCTGCTTGCCTGTGGAGGCGGTGGTGGGCGCGCGCTTGGGCGCTTTCGCTGACTGGCGGGCGGCGTCGCGTCGCGGACTGGAACGCTGAGGCCGGGTGCGAGGCAGGCTGGCGAGGATCCCATCCGAAGCGGGCGAGGCATCCTTTTGCCCACCGGCTCGCCCGGCCGGGTGGTCCTCTGAATGCTCCTCGCCGCGGGAAGTATCGCTCATGGGCGTTAGGATAGGGGTCCAGAAAGATACGTTTGAGTTGTAACGTTGGGCAGGCTTCGGCCGTAGTGTCCGATGGAGTAGTGCTCCTCAGCCAGAATCCGGCGTGGTTGGCGCAGTCGCCCCCGGGTTGCCCAACGACAGAAGAAACGGAAATAGATGTCAGTAGTAGAAATGCAGGAGCTCGATGAGGTAAAGGGCCTGGTGGCCAAGGGGCAGCAGGTTGGCGTGCTCACCTACGCCGAGATCTCGGCGGCGATGTCCGAGCTCGACTTGGACGAGTCCGACGTCGAGGAGCTGCACGGGTTCCTGGAGAAATCAGAGATCGAGCTCGTCGAGGAGATCGACCCGGCGACTGCCGCGGCCTCCCAGGTTGAGCGTGCGCCGGACAAGCGCGGCCGGCGTAAAGCGAAAGCGGCGCTGGATTTGAAGCCGGACATGACGACCGACTCGCTGCAGCTGTTCTTGAAGGACATCGGCAAGGTGCGGCTGCTGACCGCGCAGGAGGAGGTCGACCTGGCCAAGCGGATCGAGCGCGGGGATCTGGACGCCAAGCAGAAGATGGTCGAGTCAAACCTCAGGCTGGTGGTGTCGATTGCGAAGAACTACCGCAACCAGGGATTGCCGTTTCTGGATCTGATTCAGGAGGGCACGCTCGGGCTGGTGAGGGCCGCGGAGAAGTTCGACTACCGCAAGGGCTTCAAGTTCTCCACGTACGCGACCTGGTGGATCCGCCAGGCGATCGCGCGGGCGCTGGCGGACAAGGCGCGGACGATCAGGATTCCGGTGCATGTGGTTGAGAAGCTGAACAAGATCGGCCGCGCCGAGCGCAAGCTGGTGACCGAGCTGGGGCGCGAGCCGACCGCCGCGGAGATCGCGGAGGTGACGGGCATCGATCCGGAGGAGGTCGACTCGATCAAGCGCTCCGCGCAAGCGCCGGTGTCGCTGGAGAAGCCGGTGGGCGACGAGGAGGAGTCCGAGTTTGGGCAGTTCATCGCCGATGAGCGCGCCGAGTCGCCGTATGAGCGCGCGGCGGAGATTCTCACGAAGGAGGCGCTGAGAGAGGCGCTGGAGAACCTGAGCTACCGCGAACGGCGCGTGCTCGAGCTGCGGTATGGCCTGGGGGGAGAGCACCCGAGGACGCTCGATGAGGTGGGGCGTACGTTTAACGTGACCCGCGAGCGGATCAGGCAGATCGAGAACCAGTCACTGAAGAAGCTGCAGTCACTCGCAGAGGCCCAAAAGCTCCGCGACGTGGCGTAGCCTCGTCCACGGCCTCCTTCGGCATTCAAGCCTCGCGAGGGGTTTGCCGATCTGAAGGCATGTTCGACGTGCAAGAGGCGCTGCGGGAGCTCGTCAAGCGAGAGGGCTCAGACCTGCACTTGAAGGTGGGCAGCACGCCGCTTTACAGAGTGCATGGACATTTGGCGGCCGAGCCGGAGGGTGCAGCGCTGACCGCAGAGGACACCGAGCGGACACTGCGAGAGTTGCTTGGAGACGAGGCGAAGCTGCAGGAGTTCTCCGAGCAGCACGAGGTCGACTTCTCCTTCGAAATCCCCGGCGTGGCTCGCTACCGCATCAACGCTTTCCGCCAGCGCGGAATGATCTCGCTGGCTTGTCGCGCGATCCCGCACAAGATCTCGACAATCGACGAACTGTCGCTGCCTCCGGTGGTCAAGGAATTGGCTGATGAAGAGCGTGGGATCGTGCTCCTGACGGGTACGACCGGCTCGGGGAAGTCAACGACGCTGGCGGCGATGATCGATCACATGAACGAAACGACGAGCAAGCACGTGGTGACGATCGAGGACCCGATCGAGTTCGTGCACTCGGACAAGAAGTCGGTGATCAACCAGCGCGAGGTGGGGATGGATACGGCTTCGTTCAAGCGCGCGCTGCGGAGGGTGCTGCGCCAGGACCCGGATGTCATCTTGATTGGGGAGATGCGCGACGAGGAGACGGTGCAGACGGCGCTCTCAGCGGCTGAGACAGGCCACTTGGTGCTGTCGACCATCCACACGGTGGATGCGGCCGAGTCGATCAACCGGATGCTGGACTTCTTTCCCCCGCACCAGCACGGGCAGGCGCGCAGCATGATCGCGGGGACGATCAAGGGCGTTATCTCCCAGCGGCTGGTGCCGGGCGCCGACGGCGGGCGTGTGGCCGTGTGCGAGATCCTGAGGATGACGGGCCGCGTGCGGGACATGATCGTCGACCCCGAGCAGACCGGCAAGCTCGTGGAGGTCATCACGAGCGGCGGCTACTACGGCATGCAGACGTTCGACCAGGCGCTGTTCGGTCACGTGAAGGCCGGCCGGGTGACCTTCGAGGAGGCGATGCGTGTGGCATCGAACCCGTCCGACTTCAAGCTGCTTATGCAAGCGGACGGCCGCAGGGGCACGACGATGGAGGACGTGGCCGCCGCGCAGGCGCGCCGTGAGACGAACTCTGACCCGGCGGACGATCCCAGCCCGGCGCCCAAGCCACCCCTTACTGTCGCTTAGCGCCGCTTGCGGCTGAGCCGTCGCCGCTTCCGCGAGGAGGGGTGGGCAGCCACATGTGTATCCGGCTGGTGGCATGATTGCTCTCCTTGATCCATTCCAAAGGAGGACCGTCTTGGCGGACCCAGGCAACGACGACGAAGTGCCAGAGGACGCGGTAGACCATCTAGAACCAGAGCCGGACCCGCGCGGCAAGCTGATGCACGAAGTCGCCGAGCAGATGGACGCGATCGAAGCCGACTTCGGCGACGGTTACAAGATCGGACGCGTAATCACGATCGTCGAGGTCTCAGGACCCGACGGTGAAGTCGGGCTGCGCGTGCGCGCAGGGCAGTACCCGTGGGTATCCCTCGGGATGCTCGAGTTCGCCAAAAAAAGCATCGAAGCTTCGATGGCGGGTTAGCAGGGTCGTTTTCTTACAGAGCCAGCCCGGGCAGAATCCACCAGCTTGGCGGGGTCTGTTACTTCATTTGGTAAAGTAACGCTTGAGATGGCCGCCGATGAGACATGCCCGGTGTGCCGCACGGCTGAAGTTGTGTGCGGCAAGTGGACGCTGCTGCTGATCCGGGATCTGGCTGAGGGCCGCTCGCGCTTCTGTGAGCTGGAGCGCTCGCTGCAGGGAATCAGCCCGCGCACGCTGTCGCTGCGGCTGCGGGCGCTGGAGGAGCAGGGGATCGTCGAGCGGCACACCTTCGGAGAGGTTCCTCCGCGCGTGGAGTATGCGCTGACCGAGAAGGGGCTGGCCCTGCTGCCGATCGTGGATGGGATGCGCGCTTACGGCGAACACTGGCTGGGAAACAGCGAGCACGCGGTACAGGCCGAGCTCGCGATTGCCTAGAGGCTGAGCGGCCTGCAAGACGGGGTGCGCCCCGCTGCTGCGAGCAGGAGCGCTGCGGGCGAGGGCGAAGTGAGCGGATCGTGCGTTCACGCCAACTGGAGACAGCTCTTACGGAGTTCGTGGCGCAGGCGGGAAACCGCCTGCAGGCGGACATCGACTCCGGTGCGGAGGTGGGCTTCGAGCTCGCCGAGAAATCCGCTCGCCGTGGCGGGAACGGTGCGCGGATGTACTGCTACCGGGCGCTGAGTGGTGAGTTCATTCAGCAGCGCGCCACGATGCTCGCGGGCCTGGCCGCCCACGGAGAGGCCCGGCAACTGCTGGAGGGCTTTGAGGGGCTCGACCGCTATCTGGTGGGGATGGACGGTGCAGCGGATCTGCAGCGGATGAAGCCATCAGCGAGGGCAGCCGCGGCGCTGATGTTGTTGTTGGAGGACGTGTTCGAGGAGCAGACTGATTTCGAGCCCCGGCCGGAGCGTGTGGAGGCGGCCTTGGCGAGGCTCGAGCAGTCGGCGAGAGGGGACAACACGAGCGAGGTGACGCTGCTGGCGACGCTGCATGGACTGACGATCGCCTCTGAGGAGCTTGCACTGACGAAGGGCTTGACGATCGCCCAGCCCGGTGCGCTGCGCGGTGTGCCCGCGCAGGCGGGTTCTGAGACGGGGCACCTGCTGGTGGTGTTCTCGGCCGGGGATGGCGAGGATCTGGACGAGGTCCTCGTGCGCGGCAAGGAGGTGCTGAGGGACCTGCTGCGTGCGCTGCGCCTGTTCGGCGATGGCCGCGTGACGCTTGGCGGCATCGCATGGACGCGTGTGAGCGCCACGGCGCGATGGACTTCCGTGGCTCTCGGCGAGGGCGGCAGGCCGCACGGAATGCTGGTGGTGAGCGCCGAGCAGGAGGATGAGCTGCGCGCATTTTGCAACCTGGTATCCCGCCGCGCCCCGCACGGCAACGAGCTGGCATGGGCGTTGCGGCGCTTCGAGCTGGGCTGCGAGCGCACGAGCGGATATGAGGCACTGAGCGATCACCTGATGGCACTGCGCGCGCTGCTCGAGCCGGAGGGTCCAGCAAGCGGCCTCTTGGCAGGGCGAATCGCCTCGCTGTGCGCGATGCCGGAGGGACGCGCGAAGCTGACCAAGCGCATGATCAAGGCACAGGCGCTGGAGCGCGCGATCATCGCGGGCACGGCTTCTGAGCAAGCCTCCGGGCTGAATCTCGCACGGGACGTCGCCGACCATCTGAGAGCACTGCTGCGAGACGTGATCTGCGGCCATCTCGACCCGGATCTCGCGCTGCTGGCGGATGAGCTGCTGAGAGGACAGGACAGCGCTGAGGAGCAGGCCATTGGGCAGGACGCCGCGGCGGAGGCTCCTTCCTCCGGCGTACGGCATGCCTGCAATCAGGAGCCCGCGGATGATCCCCTCGAGCGGCTCGCCCAGAGCGCGCTGCCGGTCTGAGGCGCGCTCAGGTCAGCAGATAGGAGGCAATCCGGTCAAGGCCCGCGAGATCCTGGATGTCTTCGTCCAGCTGCGGCACGGTCACGGGATTGGGCTCTGAAAGCTTGCGGCTCAAAAGGTCGATCGTGTCGCGGTCGCGGCAGGCGAGCACGTCGAAGTCCGCGAGGTTTCCAGCAACTCGCCTTGCCAGGCCGTCCCCGAGCCCGGGCTCGAGCAACGCCTGCACCTCTCCGGCGGAATGCCCGCGCAGCCCGTCGCTGTGGACGCGGTTGACGACCAGGGCGCCGCACTGCATCCCGGCCTCGCCGAGCCGCCCGGCGAGGTAAACCGCCTCGCGCGCCGGCTCGGGCTCGGGCGAGGTGACGATCAGGAACGTGCTCGCGGGGCCGGCGAGCAGCGCGGCCACCCCGCGGGTGCGCTCGCCGAAGCCGTCGATCACGCCCGTCAGCGACTTGAAGAAGCTCGACAGCTCGCCGAACATGTCGATGCCGGTGACGCGCGCGAAGATCGCGAACACGAGCCCCGTGCCCCGGCCGAAGACGCGTGCTGTGAGCCCGCCGGGTGTGAGGAACACCTTCAACGCCCTTCCTTCGAGGAACCCAAGCAGGCGCGTGGGGGCGTTCAGGAAGTCCAGCGCGTTGCGCGACGGGGGCGTGTCGAGCACGATCACGTCGAAGTCGTGCTCCTCGTGGAGCTCATACAGCTTGGCGATCGCGCTCAGCTCCTGTGATCCGGCTACCGCGGTGGAGAGCTCGGAGTAGACGGGGTTGGAGAGGATCTCCTCACGTGCGTTCTCGTCGGGCGCGAGGCGCGCCACGACCTCATCGAGCGTTCGCTTGGCGTCGAGCATCATCGCCCACAGCTCGCCCTTGCACTGCACGCCGTGTGCCGAGAAGACCTCCGGGTCGATCCGGCGGGGCTCGCCTGAGAGCTCCCGCAGGCCGAGCGCCGAGGCCAGGCGTTTGGCGGGGTCGATCGTGACCACGGCGATCTTCTGCCCCCGCGCGGCGAGCCCCAGCGCCAGCGCGGCAGAGGTGGTGGTCTTGCCGACACCCCCCGCGCCGACGCAGATCACCACGCGCTTGCTCCTCAACCGTGCCCGCAGGCCCTCCGGGTTGCGTGCAGGCATCCCGGGATCGTAGTTCCCGTGCAGGAATCGCTGCGCCACGTGCGAATAACCCCCCTGATCGGCTTTCCAATCGAGTAGGAGCCTCCCGTGAACGGCAAGGCCAAGGTCATCGCATTCGCCAATCAGAAGGGCGGGGTGGCCAAGACGACTACCACGCTCAACCTCGCCGCGGCGTTTGCCGAGGAGGGCCACCGGGTGTTGTGCGTGGACATGGACCCGCAGGGAAACCTCACGATGTCCCAGGGCATCGATCCGGACACGCTGGAGAAATCGATGTACGACGTGCTCGTCCACAAAGTCTCGATCCGCGAGGTGATCCGCAAGCGCGAGATCGACATCGCCTGTGCCTCGATCGACCTGGCTGGCGCAGAGATCGCGATGTCGACGATGATCGGCCGCGAGCGCTCGCTGCAGAAGGCGTTCGAACCGATCTCCGAGGACTACGACTTCATCTGCATCGACACGCCGCCGAGCCTGGGCCTCTTGACGATCAACGCGCTGACTGCCGCCGACAAGGTTATCGTCCCCGTGCAGTGCGAGTATCTGTCGATGCGTGGGCTCATCCAGCTACAGAACACACTCGCGATGATCCGCGAGAACCTCAACCCGGGCGTCGACATCGAGGGTATCCTGCCGACGCTCGTCGACTCGCGCACGATCCACGCCAAGGAGGCGATCGAGATCCTGGAGGAGAACTTTGGTGACCGTGTGTTCGCCTCACGCATCCGCAAGACGGTGCGCTTCGCCGAGGCGCCCGTGAAGGGCATGTCGGTGCTGAAGTACGAGCCGGACGGTGTGGCCGCTCAGTCCTACCGCCAGCTCGCACAGGAGGTGCTGACCAATGGCAAATCCTAAACGCGCGAGCATGCGCGAAGGCCCACTGGCGGCGCTGTTCCGCAAGACCGAAGATGGTGAGCAGGAGCCCGAGCCGGCCGCCGGAGTCAAAGGTGAGCGGGCGCCTTCTTCACGCAAGGACTCTCCGCCGGTTCATCCTCGCGAGAGCGGTCTGCCCCACCCGGCTCTGAGTTCCTCCGCTCAGGAGCCTGAGCCGCAGGCGCATGTGGCCACACCACGCGAGCGCCTGCGCCACGCCTTCTCCTCAGAGATCCCGTCGAACGTGATGGACCGTCCCGGCGCGCGCCCGGTGATGGACGACTACTCGCGCGAGCACCCCGCCGGCGCGGGCGTTGGCTCAGCTGGGCCTGCCGGACAGCCCGTGATCCGCGTCGTGGGCGTCGGCGGCGCTGGCGTGAACGCGGTCAACCGCATGGTCGAGGCGGAGGTCGAGGGGGTCGAGTTCCTCGCCGTCAACACCGACCTGCAGTCACTGCAACAGTGCACCGCGGACGTCACGCTGCACATCGGCGCGGAGCTCACCCGCGGCCTCGGCTCGGGCTCGGACGCCGAGGTCGGCCGCGCAGCGGCGATGGAGGACTACGACCGGGTGAAGGCGCTTTTGAAGGGGTCGGACATGATCTTCATCACCGCCGGAGCGGGTGGTGGCACGGGGACTGGCGCCGCGCCGGTCGTGGCACGCATCTCGCGCGAACTCGGCGCTTTGACGGTGGCGATCGTAACCAAGCCGTTCGGCTTCGAGGGCTCGCGCCGCTCAGAGCAGGCCGAGCGCGGCGTCGCCGCCTTGGCGGAGGAGGTCGACACGCTGATCGTCGTCCCGAACAACCGGCTTTTGAGTGTGCTCGACAAGCAGACCGCGATGGTCGAGGCCTTCCGCGTCGCCGACGACGTGCTGCGCCAGGGCGTCCAGGGCATCTCCGACCTGGTGACTTTGCCGGGTCTGATCAACCTGGACTTCGCCGACGTGCGCACGATCATGTCCTCTGCGGGCAACGCGCTACTGGGGATCGGCATGGGCGCTGGCGGCGAGCATCGCGCTATCGAGGCGGCGACGCAGGCGGTCGCTTCGCCCCTCTTGGAAACCTCGATGGAGGGGGCGCGCTCGATCCTCCTGTCGATCACGGGCGGGCCGGACCTGTCGCTGTGGGAGGTCAACGAGGCCGCGAAGGCCGTCTCAGAGGCCGCCCACCCCGATGCGAACATCATCTTCGGTGCGATGGTCGACGAGAAGCTCGACGACCAGGTGTGGGTGACGGTTGTGGCGACGGGCTACGGCGACGAGGGCAGGCGCAAGAGCGTCAACCGCTTGACCGAGCCAGCTGGCGAGCCACGGGTAAGGCGCGCTGGCGCCCCGGGGCGCCCAGGAGCTCCGCGCCGCGGCGGCTTGGACGAGCTAGAAGTTCCAGAGTTCATTCCTTCCCGCTGAGAACTTCAGTGGCGCTCCGCGTCGTGTGGGGCGCCTGTGGTATCGCTCTGTAATGAGCGCAGGCGAGAAGGGAGTGGTGGCCGCCGGGCACCCGCTTACAGCACAGGCGGGGGCGGAGGTGCTGCGCGCCGGGGGCAACGCGGTCGACGCGGCGGTGGGCGCGATGCTGACGTCGTTCGCGGCCGAGCCCTTGCTGACGGGCCTCGGCGCCGGCGGGCACATGCTCGTCGCAGGGGGCGGCGAGGAGCCTGCAGTGCTGGACTTCTTCGTGCAGGCGCCCGCCCGGCGGCGAGACGGCGACGCGGCGGAGCTCGAGGCGATCGACGTGTCCTTCGGGGACGCCGTGCAGGTCTTCTACATTGGTCCCGCCTCGTGCGGGATCTACGGGACGCCCGCGGGCGTGTGCGCGGCCGTCGAGCGCTGGGGGACGATGCCGCTCGAGCGGCTCGCCGCCCCCGCCGCGCGGCTCGCGCGCGAGGGCGTGACGCTGAACGCGAGCCAGGCCTACGTCGCGGAGATCCTCGCCGGCCTGCTCACCTCCACGCCGGAGTGCGCGTCGCTGTGGGCGCCCGAGGGACGCGTGCTGCGCGAGGGCGAGCTGCTGTGCAACCCCGATCTCGGCGACGCCCTGGATCGCCTGGGTGCGGACGGCGCCGAGCCGTTCTACCGCGGCGATATCGCGCGCGCGACCTGCGACTGGCTGGCCGCGCGCGGGGGCTCGCTGGGCGCGGCCGAGCTCGCGTCCTACCGTGCGATAGAGCGTGCTCCCGTGAGCGTGTCCTATCGCGATTGCACTGTTCTCACCAACCCGCCGCCGTCGGCTGGCGGCACGCTGCTGGCTTACTCGCTGGCGCTGCTGGACCGCGGCCCGCAGCCGCCGCCGCTTGAGGCCATGCTCGCGGCGATGGAAGCCGCGCAGGCCGAGCGCACGCCCGAGTTCACCGAGGGCCTCGCACAAGATGGCTTTCTGGAGCGGTTTCTCGCCGCAAAGCTGGGCTCGACCACGCACATCTCCGTGCTCGACTCGCACGGGCGCGCGTGCAGCGTGACGTGCACCAACGGCGAGGGCTCCGGCGTGGTCGTGCCGGGCACGGGCATCCACGTCAACAATGTCATGGGCGAGGAGGACCTCAACCCGCTGGGCTTTCACCGCCATCCAGCCGGACGGCGGATGCCGAGCATGATGGCGCCCTCGGTCGTACTGCGCGACGGTGCGCCCGAGCTGGTGCTCGGCAGCGCGGGCTCAAACCGCATCCGCTCGGCGATCCTGCAGACGATCACCGGCGTGGTCGACCATGGTCTGCCCGTGCGCGAGGCGGTCTATGCCCCGCGGGTGCACGTGGAGGGCGGGATCGTCTACCACGAGCCCGGCATCGACCTCTCAGCAGTGCGCGCCGCGCAGCCCGAGCGCGAGGTCGTGAGCTTTCATGCGCTGAACCTGTTCTTCGGCGGGGTCCAGGCGGTGCACAGCGCCGGCGGGCAGCTCACAGGCGCGGGCGACCCCCGCCGCGGAGGCGTGGCGGTGAGCGCGTGAGCCGCCGGGCCGGTGTCGCCGCGATTGCCGCGACGATGCTCATCGCCGGCTGCGGGGGCATCAAGGCCCCTGATCTGTTCATCGTCCAGCGCACGGGTTCCGGGCCGGGGGCGCGCTTGACGCTGCTGGTGAACGAAGAAGGAGGTGTCAACTGCAACGGTGGCCCGACATTGAAATTGAGCGACCCGCAATTGGTCCAGGCGCGCGCGATCCAGGAAGCCCTGCGTGACTCGGCTTCCAGGAACCTGTCGCTGGCGGCTGGCCCATCCTCAGTCTTCAGCTACTACGTGCGCGACGAAAACGGGACGGTTCGCTTCAGTGACAATTCTCCCTCCCAGCCCAAGGTGCTGCGCCAGCTTCAGCTGTTCGTGCTGCAGGCCTCGCAGCAGGTCTGTCACCTGAACGAGTAGCGCTTAGCCGAAGCGCACCTTGCCGTTGGAGCGGGCACGGGCCTGGGCGCGCTCGACCAGCTCCAGGCGCTTGATCGCGGCGCGCAACAGCAGCCCGAGCAGGCGCAGGCGGGCGTTCTCGGAGCGCAGCTCGATCAGCTCCTGCTTGGCGTCGGGACCGAACTCCACGGTGGCTGCCATCCGGTAGGCGTCCATCGCCTGTAACTCCTCATCCTCGAGCTGCTGGTCCGTGGCCTGCTCGAGGAGCTCCGCATACAACTCGCGGGTGCTCTGTGCCGCCTCTGCGTCGGTCTCCTCCTCGTCATCGGCGAGGAACTCGATGACCCCGGCTGGATAGCGGAGGTCGTCCTGGCGCTCGATCAAGCGGAAGGGGCGGGTGCCGCGCGCGAGGATGTTCAGGCGCCCGTCGTGCATGCGCTCGAGCACCTCCTCGACCTCGCACGCGCACCCCACCTGCTTGAGCTCCTCCTCGGAGTGCCACACGATCCCAAACTCCCCCCCGGCCGATAGGCACTCCTCGATCATGCGGCGGTAGCGATCCTCGAAGATGTGCAATGGCACGCTCTCGGTGGGCAGTGCGACGATCGGAAGGGGGAATAGCGGAAAGCCCCGCTGCAGCCGGTCCGGCATGCGCTCAGTGTATGTGCGGGCGGGGCTATATGGCGGGCTTTTGGGCGGCGATCATCAGGTTGTAGAAGATCGCCGCCGGCAGCCGCGACTCGAGCAGCCGGCGATCGAGCTCCTGCAGCAGCAGGTAGCCGCGGTAGGCATACTGCCGCCAGGCCCAGGGCACGTCATCGGGTTCTGCGGTGGCCTCGAGCGTGCGGTTTACCCAGCCGAACCAGTTGGCCAACAGCTCCTCGCCGATCACGCGCACGTCGTCTAGGCCGGCTCCCTGGGCGGCACTGCGCAGCTCGCCCGGGGAGAAGGCGTGTACGTCGACGACCCCCTCGAGTGCCGCGTCGGGGGGGCCGCCCTCTGTGATCGGAGCCCGCCCGGCGCCGATCACCCGGCGCCACAGTGGAGCCACCGTGGTGGCGAAGCGCTTGGGCACGCCCGCCAGACGGTCGCCGTAGCGCGAGGGCTCGCCGGCGAACAGGATCGTGCCGCCCGGCGCGAGCACGCGTGCGAACTCGCCGAACGCTCGCTGCAGATCGGGGATGTGATGCAGCACCGCGTGCCCGAACACGAGGTCGAAGCTTCCATCCGCGAACGGCAAGCGCTCGGCGTCCGCCGGCTTGGTCTTCACCTCAAGGCCCAGCCGCTCGGCGTTCGCTCTCAGCGTGCGCAGCATGCCCGGTGAGATGTCGCTGCAGGTGGCTTCTCCGATCAGCCCCGCGCGCAACATGTTCAGCGTGAAGTACCCCGTTCCCGCGCCGATCTCGAGCGAGCGGGCGTAGTGGCCGGGCGCACAACCGAGCGCCTTTCCCACCTTGGCGGTCACCTGTTCGTGGCCGAGCCCGCCGAAGTCTATCCCCCACTTGTGGTCGTAATGACTCGCCGCCACGTCGTGGTAGCGCGTGTTCACATCGCGGATCTCGTCGGCGTTGAGAGGGTGGCGCAGCCGACCGGAGGCTGGCGAGCTGGGCCCCTCTTTCTCGATCGGCTGCGCTGGTGGCACGGGGCGGCACCATATACTCGCGCTCCGTGTCCGTGCGAGCCCCTGCGCCTCTCTTCCAGCAGGGCAACCAGCCCGAGGGCGTGCCGCCGCTCGCGCTGACGGGCGAGCGCACGCTGCCGGATGTGCCTGCCGAGAACTACTGGTTCCGGCGTCATCTCGCGGTCTATCAATGGATCGCCGCGCGTGTATCCGGGATGCGCGTGATCGACATGGCCTGCGGCGAGGGCTACGGCTCGGATGTGCTCGCCGCCCGGGCTGCCTCGGTCATCGGCGTCGACGCCAACCCCGAGGCTCACGAGCACGCGCGGCTGCGCTACACCAACCCCAACCTGCGCTTCGCCCGCGACCTCGTCGAGACCTTCTCTGAGCCTGCCGACGCGGTCGTCTTCCTGCAAACCATCGAGCACCTCGAGGATCCCGGCGCGACGCTCGAGCACTTCCGCTCGCTCGTGGGGGAGCGCGGCACGGTCTTCGTCTCGACCCCCAATGTCCTCACCCTCGCGCCGGCCGGCGCACCGCGCTCTGACAATCCGTGGCACGTCCACGAGTACCGCTCCTCCGAGTTCAACCAACTCTGTCGCGGTACGTTCTCCTCGGTCGGGCTCTACGGGCTCTTCCACGCCCGCAAGCTGCGCGTCCACGAGCTCGCCCTGCGCCTGGGGTGGGACCGGATCCACGCTGCGCTGCACCTGACTAAGCCTTTCTACGATCGCTTCACGCCGGTGATCGCCGCATCGGACTTCGCGCTCCTCACGGCCGCCGAGGCCGATCTGGATCGGGCACTGGACTTCCTGGCGGTCTGCCGGCCGTGACCCGCTCGCGCGAGCGCGGCGCGCTCGCGATCGTGCTGCACACGCACATGCCCTACGTCGAGGGCTTCGGCACGTGGCCGTTCGGCGAGGAGTGGCTGCACGAGGCGATCGCCTCGTGCTATCTGCCCCTGCTCGACCTGCTCGACTCGCGCAACCCCCCTTTGACGCTCTCGCTCACGCCGGTCCTGTGCGATCAGCTGGGCGCCCCTAATCTCGCCGAACGCTTCCATCGCTTCATCGGCGACACCCGCCGCTTCACGCACGCCGAGGATGCCTCCGGGCTGCGTGCCGGGGGTCACTCCGGCCTCGCCGCCGAGCTGGAGCGGGCCTGGAGCGCCGACTACGAGCATGCCGCCGAACGGATGGCGGACCGGGGGGGAGACCTGTTGCGCGCGTTCGCCCCGCACGCTCACTGGACATCCTCTGCCACCCATGCCGTGCTGCCGCTGCTCGCGACCGACGCTGGTGCGCGCCTGCAGGTGCAGACCGGAGTCGCCTCGCATCTGCACCGTTTCGGCAGCTGGGGTGGCGGGTTCTGGCTTCCCGAGTGCGCCCACACCCCTCACCTGGAGCCGATTCTGGCCGCGGCCGGGGTGCACCACACGTGCGTCGAGCTGACCGGCCGCTTTGGTGACGGGGCGGCCGAGCACCTGCGACCGCTCCTATCCGATGCGGGCATCGTGCTATTCCCGATCGACCGCACCACGATCTCACTCGTCTGGAGCGACGCCGGCTATCCCGCCGGCGGTGCTTACCGCGACTACCACCGTCACACCGTCCATCACCACAACCCGTGGGCCAACGACGGCTCTGCCTACGACCACGAGCAGGCGCGCGCCTGTGCCCGCGCCCACGCCGCCGATTTCGTCTCGCGCACCCGCGAGCGCCTGCGCCGCGACGGCGCTTCTCTGCCCGGGGGCGGGCTGGCCGTGTGTGCCCTGGACACCGAGCTGCTCGGGCACTGGTGGTACGAGGGTCTGCACTGGTTACAGGCCGTCATCGAGGAGTCCACCACCCAGGGTCTCGAGCTCGTGCGCCTGGACGATGCGTTCGAGCGCTTCGAGCCGGCGCCGTTGGGTGACGCCGAATGGGACCCGAGCAGCTGGGGGGCTGACGGCGACCTGTCCACCTGGTCTGCCCCCGCGGTTGCTGACATGGCGTTCGCCACCCGCGCATCCGAGCTGCAGACCCTCGCCGCTGCCGTTGACGGGCGCGCCGGCCCAGCGGCCGTGCGCGAGCTGCTCGCGCTTCAGGCCTCCGACTGGCCCTTCATGATCTCGCGCTCTCTCGCCGTCCCCTACGCGCACGAGCGCTTTGCCGGGCATCTCGATGCGCTTGCCGTGGCGCTGAGCGAGGGGCCCGCGGCGGATACCTCCGGACTGCGCAATCTGGCGCCCCACGCCGGTCCTGGCACTCTGCTCACGCCGTGACGATTCTTGCAGGGAGCGGGCACCAAGGTTTTCTGGGAGGCCATTATGGGCTTTGAACAGAGTAGGCATCGGATATGCCTGCCTATCTCGTTCGGGCTGCTTGGGCTGCGTGATAGTGGCTGCTACTGAAAGCGCATCGAGCGGGGACTCTCGCGCATGCGGATGACCCGCGCGGGTGAGCCCGCGACCACGGCGTTGGCGGGCACTTCCCTCGTCACGACCGAGGAGGTCCCGACGATCGCGTTCTCGCCGATCTCCACGCCGCGCAGGATGCACGCCCCATAGCCGATCCACACGTTGTGCCCGACGCGCACGTCACGCTTGTAGATGCCCTGCACCCGGATCGGGCGATCGACCTCAACCACGCCGTGGTCGAAGTCGATCAGCATCACACGGTCGGCGACGATGCACTCGCGCCCGATCTCCACGTGCTGATAGGCGGAGATCGTGCACTCCTGGCCCATCACCGTCTTCGCGCCAATGCTCACCTCGCCCTCGTGCACGCGGATCTTGGTTCCGTGCCCGATCCACGCCCAGCGCCCGATCCGCAACCTCGCCCCCTTGCCGATCTCGAGCTTCACCCGCGGGCACACAAAGCAGATCCCGTCCGTCTGCAACCGCTTTCGGTAACGCAGCTTCAGCAGCACATACCGCATCAGCAGGAGCGCGTAGTGGCGGTTCAGCATGTTGTTCTTTCCCATCCACCTCACCAGTGCCACCGGCCCGCCGTGCAGTGGCTCAGGCGCGCACCGCAGCCCCCCCGCGATCTCCTCCACGTTCCTATGTGCCGGCTGGCTGGTGAGCAGCGACTCCATCGCCGCCGCATCGTATTGCCCTGCGATGATTGCGCTCGCGATGACCGACTCGACACTGGCGCAGCGGCTACTAAACGGCGATCGCCGTGCGCTGGCCCGCGCGATCTCGCTCGTCGAGGACGACCGCTCAGAGGGCTGGGAGCTGGTGCGCGAGGTCTACCCGCACACCGGCAAAGCCGCCGTCTACGGCTTCACGGGGCCGCCGGGTGTGGGCAAGTCAACGCTGATCGGGGCGCTGACCAAGGCGCGCCGGTCAGCGGGTCGCACCGTCGGCGTCCTCTCGATCGACCCCTCCTCGCCCTTCACCCAGGGTGCGCTGCTGGGCGACCGCATCCGCCTGACCGAGCACTTCCTCGACCAGGGGGTGTTCATCCGCTCGATGGCCAACCGCGGCGCGCTGGGAGGACTCTCGGAGGCCGCGCTGCAGACGGCGCTGCTGCTCGACGCGGCCGGCCGTCAGGACGTGTTCATAGAGACGGTGGGTGTGGGGCAGGCGGAGATCGACATCATCGACCACGCCGACACGATCGTGCTTGTGCTGATGCCCGGCTCGGGCGACTCGATCCAGGCGCTGAAGGCAGGCGTCATGGAGATCCCGGACATCATCGTCATCAACAAGGCCGACCATCCCCTCACCGACACGATGGTGCGCGAGATCCGTGGCGTGCTCTCGCTCGCCAACCTCGATCGCTCGCCCGAGGAGGTCCGCGGCGACTGGCGGGTACCGATCGTCAAGACCGAGGCCGCCCACGGCACGGGGGTGCCTGAGCTGGTGGAGCGCCTGGACGAGCACCGCGCGCACATCCTCGCGGCCGGCCTGCTCGACGAGCGCCGCGCGCGCAACCTGCGCAGCGAGGTGCTGGCGATCGCCACCGCCCGTCTGCGCCGGCGTCTGGAGTCCGAGCTGGGCGAGGACGCTGAGTTCCAGCACCTGCTCGACGAGGTGCTCGCCAGGCGGCTGGACCCCGCCAGCGCGGCGACCACGCTGCTGGAGCGCATGGCGGGCGGCGGGCAAACCGTCGGGTAGGGTTCGGCACGGCATGGGATATCTCGACCTAGCCGACCGCAGCTGGCCGCTGCTGCGGCGGCTGATGGGCGGCCACACGGCGCTCTACCGGGCGACGAACGGCCTGATCGGGCACCGCACGCCTGGCCTGCCACCGGCGCTGCTGCTCGACCATGTTGGCGCCAAAAGCGGCACGCATCGCACGAGCCCGCTCGTCTACGGACGCGATGGCGCGAACTTCGTGCTGGTCGCCTCCAAGGGCGGCTATCCCAAGAACCCCGCCTGGTTTCACAATCTTCTTGCCCACCCCGACACGGCCGTCCAGGCCGGCTCGCGCCGGCTGGATGTTCACGCGCGCGTCGCCACTCCCGAGGAGCGCGCCCGTTTGTGGACGCTGATGCTCGGCGTCTACGGCGGCTATGCCGACTACCAGCGACGCACCGAGCGGGAGATCCCGCTCGTGATCCTCGAGCCGCGTTAGGCCTGTCGCACCTAGGCGCCGAGGGCGCGGGCGATCACCATCTGCTGGACCTCGTCGGTGCCCTCGCCGATCGTCAATATCTTCGCGTCGCGGTACATGCGGCACACCGGGTACTCCTCGATAAACCCGTACCCGCCGTGTATCTGCACGGCCTCCTCGGCACAGCGCACCGCCAGGCGGCCGGTCTTCAGCTTCGCCTGGGCTGCGGTCAGGGTGAAGTTGCGTTTCGCGTCCTTCTCCCTGGCCGCCTTGTAGACGAGCAGCCTGCCCGCCTCGATCTCCGTCGACATATCGGCGAGCTTCCCTTGGATCGCCTGGAACTTCGAGATCGGCTTGCCGAACGCCTTGCGCTCTTTGGCGTACTTCAGGGCCTCATCGAGCGTGCCCTGCGCGAGGCCGACTCCCATCGCCGCGACGCCGATGCGGCCGATGTCGAGGATGTGCAAAAACTGCTTGAACCCAGCTCCGCGCGGGCCGAGCAGGTTCTCCTCCGGCACCTTGCAGTCAGTGAACGTCAGCGGCCGCGTGTCTGAGGCGTTCCAGCCCATCTTTCTGTACGGCTCGCCCTGCTCATATCCCTCCGCGCCGTTGGGCACAATGATGTTCGAGATCTCCTCCTCGCCGGTGCGGGCCGTTATGCACACCATCCCCGAGATCTTCGTCCCGGCGTTGGTGATGAACTGCTTCGCGCCGTTGATCGTCCACTCGCCGTCCGCCAGCTGCGCGCGGGTCCGCACGTTGCCCGCATCGCTCCCGGCCTCTGGCTCGGTCAGCCCAAACGCGCCCAGCCGTTCCCCCGAGCACAACTGCGGCAGCCACTCGCGCTTCTGCTCCTCTGAACCGAACAAATACACCGGCTGCGTCCCCAGCGAGGTGTGCGCGCACACGGTGATCGCGACGGAGGAATCGACGCGCGTGAGCTCCTCCACCGCCAATGCATACGCGAGCGTATCCCCGCCCCCGCCGCCGTACTCCTCGGGAAAGGGGATCCCCATCAGGTTCAGCTTCCCCAGCTTCTCCACGATCTCATACGGGAAGGACTTCGTGCGATCTATCTCCTCGGCCACGGGCGCCACCTCGCCCTCGGCGAATTCTCTGACCGTGCGCCTGATCAGCTCGTGGTCGGGCGAGAGGTCGAAGTTCATATAGAGGTCGGCTGGCCGAAACGGGGATGCGAGCCGAAGGCGAGTGTCTCCCGGCTTCGGTCGGGCCCCTCTTTTATCAGTCACCGTAGGAGCGCGCCAGCTCGACGAGCAACCGCACGCCGTAGCCCGACGCGCCCTTGCCGGCGTAGGCCCTGCCTAGATCCCAGGCCGAGCCCGCGATGTCGAGGTGCGCCCACGGCACATCGCCGGCGAAGTTCGCAAGGAACGATGCGCCCACGATCGTGCCCGCCTTGTGCGCTTCCGGAGCGTTGTCGAGATCACCGTATTTGCCCTCGACGAGCTCGTCGTACTCCTCGTGCAGCGGCAGCCGCCATACGATCTCGCCAGTACGTGCACCTGCTTCGGTGACGCGCTCTGAGAGCTCCTCGTCGTTTGACATCAGCCCCGCGTACGTCGAGCCGAGCGCGACGATCACGGCGCCCGTCAGCGTGGCCAGGTCGACGATCCGCTCGGCCCCGAGCGAGACGGCGTGGCAGAGGCAGTCGGCCAGCACCAGCCGCCCCTCGGCATCGGTGTTGTTCACCTCGATCGTCTTCCCGTTCGCTGCCTTCACGATGTCCCCGGGCTTCACCGCACGGCCGCTGGGCAGGTTCTCCGTGGCGCCCACGACCGCGACGAGCTTGACGGGCAATTGCAGGCGCGCGATCGCCGCAACCGCCTCGACCACGGCGGCGCCGCCAGACATGTCGAACTTCATCTCCGCCATCTTCGCCCCGGGCTTCAGCGAGATGCCGCCGCTGTCGAACGTCACAGCCTTGCCGACGAAGGCGATTAATGGCCCACCCACCTCTTTCGCACCGACTCCCTCATATTTCAGGACGATCAGCGCGGGCTCCTGCTCAGAGCCCTGGGCCACGGAGGAGAAGGCGCCCATGCCCAATCCCTCGATGCCCTCGCGTCCCTGCACCTCCACCTGCAATGCCTCGATCTCCTCCCCGAGCGCCTTCGCGTACTCGCCCAGCGCCGCCGGGGTCAGGTCGTTACCGGGCCGGTTCTGCAGGTCGCGCGCCCGGTTGACCGCCTCGGCGACGGTCGTGGCGCGGGCCACCGCCATCTCCGCTTCCTCACCGGCCAGTGCCTCGGCTGGGACTGCGATGAGCAGCTGCTCCAAATGCTTCGGTTCCTCCTCATCGCCGGCCGTCTTGGTCTTGTACATCTCGAAGCGGTAGCCGGCGAGGATCGTCCCCTCCACGAGCGCTTCCACGATCTCCGCGGCTGGCTGATGGCCTTCGCCGGGCCCGGCCGGTGCCTGCCAGCACAGCCGGTGAGTCGCGAGCTCACGGGTGCGCTCTCCTACCACCGACGCGGCGACGCGAGCGCGCTCGGCAGTGAAGTCCTTACGCGAGCCGAGCCCGACCGCCAGGCAGCGCTTGCCGCCGGCGTGGGCTAGCGCGAGCGCCTTGAACGTTCCCTTGGCCTCGCCGGAGGCGAGCAGCTTGCCGAGCTCCGGCGGTGCGCCGGGCGCAAGCTGCTCGCCGTCGAACAGCCCAAACGCGAGCGTGTCGGCTTCCGTGTCGCTGGCGGGAAGGGAGGTGGCGGATACCTGCATTTCGTCCGAGCAAGATACCCACATCGCTAGCATTGCCGGTCTCCCATTCTTTTCAGCTACCCACAGGAGAGACCGCCTCCATGCCCAAGACAGTGATCCTCGGCGCCGCTCGCACCCCCATCGGCAAGATGGGCGGAGGCCTGTCGACGCTCGACGCGACCGAGCTCGGCGGCGTGGCGATACAGGCGGCGCTCGAGCGCGCTGGGGTTGAGCCCGAGCAGGTGGATCACGTCGTGATGGGCCAGGTACTGCAGGCCGGACAGGGCCAGATCCCCTCGCGCCAGGCCCAGATCAAGGCCGGCATCCCCAAGGAGGTCTCCTCGGAGACGATCAACAAGGTCTGCGCCTCCGGGCTGCGTGCGTCGGTGATCCTCGACCAGGCGATCCGCGCCGGGGATGTCCAGATTGGTGTGGGCGGCGGTATGGAGTCGATGTCCCAGGCGCCCTACCTGCTGCCAGGCGCGCGCTTTGGCTTTCGCATGGGCGACGTCACCGCGCTGGACGCGATGGTCCACGACGGGCTAACCAACCCGTTCTCCGGCAAGCAGATGTTCATCGAGGCAACTGAGGTCTCAGACGAGCTCGAGATGACCCGCGCCGATCTCGACCGCTGGGCGCTGCGCTCGCACGAACTGGCGCTGGCCGCGACCGACGAGGGACGCTTGCCGGAAGAGATCGTGTCCGTGACCGTTCCGGGACGGAAGGGGAACACTGTCGTCGAGGTCGATGAGGCCCCCCGCCGTGACACCTCGCTCGAGGTGCTCTCCAAGCTCCCCGGGCTCGCCGGCAAGGAGGGCTCGCACACGGCAGGCAACTCGCCGGGCGTCAACGACGCCGGCGGTGCGCTGGTGCTCTCCTCTGAGGAGTGGGCTACTGCCAACGGCAAGGAGGCGCTGGCAGAGATAGTCGCCCACGCGCAGTCCGCCAACGACTTCGCCTACCTCGCCACCACCCCCGCCTCCGCGGCCAAGAAGGCGCTGGAGAAGGCAGGCCTGCAGCCCGGCGACATCGACGTGTGGGAGATCAACGAGGCGTTCGCCTCGGTCACGCTGCACTCGATCCGTATGCTCGGCATCGACGAGGATCGCGTCAACGTCAACGGCGGCGCGATCGCCCTGGGCCATCCGATCGGCGCCTCGGGTGCGCGCATCCTCGGTGCGATCGTCTATGAGCTGCGCCGCCGTGGCGGGGGTCTGGGCTGCGCGGCGATCTGCTCCGGCGGCGGACAGGGCGACGCGGTCATCCTGAAGGTCTGAAATGGTCGCAGCCGCCGGCGCCCCAGCGCTGCGTGCGGCGGCGTTCTTCGATCTCGATAGGACGCTGATGGCCGGCTCTTCGGGGATCTTCTTCGCCCGTGCGGCCTTCGAGACGGGCATGATCACCCGCCGCCGCCTCGCGCGCGATGCGTATGAGAACCTGCGCTTTCGCCTGCGCGGCTCGACCGATGATCGCGCCGATGAGGTGCGCAAGCGCGTGGGGGAGATGATCGCCGATGTCCCGGTGCGTGAGTTGCAGCGCCTGTCCCCGCGCGTGCTCGCGGGGGTGCTCCCGCGGTTGTATCCGCAGATGCTGCAGCGCGCCTATGCTCATCAGGACGCCGGCAGGCTCGTCTACATCGTGACCGCCGCCTCCCAGGAGATGGCCGAGGTGCTCGCGCACGTGCTCGCCTTCGACGGCGGTATCGGCTCGCGCTCGGAGATCGTCGACGGCCGCTACACCGGCCGTGCCGCCGGGCCGTTCAACTACCGCGAGGGCAAGGTGCTCTCGATGCGCGAGCTGGCTGAACGTGAACAGATCGATCTGGGTGCCTCCTATGCCTACTCGGACTCCGAGTCCGACCTGCCGATGCTTCGCGCCGTGGGTCATCCGGTGGTCGTCAACCCCGATCCGGACCTGCGGCGCATCGCCACAGCGGAGGGCTGGGAGGTGCTGCGATTGGACCGGCTGGGGCGGCGCCTGAAGATGCTCGCGGCGCTCGGCGGCGTCGCCGCGCTCGGCGGTCTGGGAAGCCTCGCACGGGAGCGAGCCGGCGAGCGCATGCAGCCGCGGGCATAATCTGCCTGCGATGTCCTCCGCGACCGCCCAGCCCAAGAGCAAGATCCGCGTCGTCGTGGCCAAGCCCGGCCTGGACGGGCACGACCGCGGCGCGAAGATCATCGCGCGGGCGCTCAGGGACGCGGGGATGGAGGTGATCTACACGGGCCTTCACCAAACGCCCGAGCAGATCGTGGAGACGGTGATCCAGGAGGACGCCGACGCAGTCGGGCTGTCGATTCTCTCGGGCGCTCACATGACGCTCGTTCCGCGCGTGGTGGCGCTGCTGCGCGAGCAGGGCATCGACGACGTCGTGGTCACCGTCGGTGGGACTATCCCGGCCGAGGACATCCCCGAGCTCAAGCAGCTGGGCGTGGCTGAGGTGTTCACCCCCGGCGCTCCGACCCAGTCGATCGTCGACTTCATTCGCGCTGCCATCGATGCCCGCCCGCCCTCCCGCCCGGGTGTTTAGAAACTGATTGACTCGTCAGTCAACCGCCGAAGCGGGTATGCTATGAGGGTGGCGCAGCCGGCCGAAGGACGGCGAGCCGGACCCCTCGTTTTCCAGACTGAGGGGTGGCGAGCCGGGCCCCCTCGTTTTCAGACATAGGTCCACTGACCCTGAAGGAGTTGCCGAAGAATGAAGATATGCGTGTTGGTGAAGGAGGTTCCAGACGCCGCCGTCGAGAAGAAAATCAATCCCTCGACGGGACGCATGGACCGCAGCGGGGAGAAGAACCTGAACCCGTATGACACGCACGCCATCGAGGCGGCGATGCAAATCAAGGAGGGCGGCGCGGTGCCCGTCGAGGAGATCGTCGCCGTGACGATGGGTCCCGACAGCGCGGTGCGAGCCCTGCACAAGGCCGTATCGCTCGGCGCCGACCGCTCGGTGCACCTCTCCGATGAGGCGGTCGCCGGCTCTGACGTGGCGGCCACCGGCTACGCGCTCGCCAAGACGCTGCAGCGCGAGAGCCCCGACCTGGTGTTGCTGGGCCAGCAGTCCGACGACGGCGAGTGCTACACGATCGGCGCGGTAGTGGCCGAGCACCTGAGCATGCCGTCGCTGACGCAGGTGATCAAGATGGACGTCGAGTCAGAAGCTTTGCGCTGTGAGCGCCAGGCCGAGTACGGATACGACACGGTGCAGGTCAAGCTGCCAGCGGTGATCTCCGTGGGTGATGCGATCAACGAGCCGCGGTATCCTTCGCTGAAGGCGAT
>Ga0307373_10001323_pt1 | contig 46495 bp, 44 predicted proteins | sample OX2MG_FD_202534 | JGI IMG/M metagenome (GOLD analysis project Ga0307373, IMG submission 202534) | Soil microbial communities from Risofladan, Vaasa, Finland - OX-2 | ecosystem: Environmental > Terrestrial > Soil > Coastal area > Acid sulfate soil | place: Finland: Risofladan, Vaasa | collected...
CGTTTGGCGGGGAGAAGGCGACGGGGGGCGGCCGCCAGGCCGGCTCGGACTCGTGGAAGGCATACATGCGCCGGCAGACCAACACGGTCAACTACGGCACTGAGCTGCCCCTGGCGCAAGGCGTGACGTTCGACCTCGGCGAGTGAACCGCGTCTGAGCTCTTCGACTCGCTCGATGAGGGGTGAAGGGGCCCAAATCGCCGGTGACCAACGGCCCTCGCCGATTCTTCAGGTGGGGTTCAGGCTTGGATCACGCCCGACCGTGCCGCAGAACGCAGCCGGTGAGTGGCCGGCCGCCTTCATCTGAGTGGCCATGTGCTGAAGGAGAAAGTGATGAGTAGGAGACTGATCGAAGCGGTGGTTGCGCTCGCGGGGGGCGCAGTCCTGCTGATGGCCGCGGCCGCGCCGGCGCTGGCGGACGGGAACCTGGCAGGCAGCGCGGCCGGATGGAAGATCCTGACCACGGTCGCTCTGCCCAACGGAAACACGAACTTCATGACGTCGCACCCCGACGCTGCCGCAGGCGGTGGCCTTTCGTTCGGGCTGCCCAGTGCCGGTGACGGTTACACGAACTACCTGCTGCGAAACTACAACCAGGACCTGACGGGACAGGTCATCCAGGCGACCGTCTCGGTCAGCGGCTCGCCGGACTTCGTCGTTCGGCCGGGCTGCGGGAATACCATCCCGCCGAGCGTGCGCATTGAATTCCAGGACACCTCGGCGGGCACCTACCTGCCGACCGACTACTGGTGGTCGGACGTGAATGGCGCCACCACGCTGGCGGCCGCCAGCGCCGGACCGGTCAACCTAACCGGCGACACGACGGTCCCCGCTGACTGGTCGGACATCAACGGGGAGTCCGCCACCCTGCATCGGCCAGAGTTTGCGGCGGCCCTGCGGAACGTCAAACAGGTGAATCTCTCCTTTGGCGGCGGCAGCTGCTTCGCCAACGGCGTCGCTGTCACGAGCGGCCCTGCGACCTTCACGCTCCAGAGCCTCACGATCAGCAGTTAACCCAAAACACGTGCTGGGGGAGGGCCCAGAGCCGATCTGGGCCCTTCCTCTCGGCGATAGGGGCGCTGCTCGTATGGCATTGTTGCGCGATGAGATTCCTGGACCTCACGCAGGATTTCTCCTTGCACACTCCCGCGTTCGCGGGCTACCCCGGCCCGGCCATCCGATGGATCAAGCACCTCGCCTTCGACCGGGCTGGCGGCCAGGAGATCACGATGACGCTGCACGTCAGCACGCATCTCGACGCGCCGGCGCATTTCATGACCCGGGGCAAGTTCATCGGCGACCTCGACCTCGATTTCCTGGTCGGACCGGCCTGCGTGGTCGACCTCGAGCGCATGGGCGTCGGCGACTTCGATGTTTACGGACCCGAGCACTTCGAGCGCTGGGAGAAGGACACCGGGCTGCGCATCGAGCGCGGCGACATCCTGGTGATCCACACCGGCTATCACCGCTACTACCCCGAGAACTGGACCGACCGCTCGCAGGTCGATGAGACGAAGTACTTCATCCGCCATCCCGGACCGACGCGCGCGTTTGCGGAGTGGGTGCTCGAGCGCGGCGTGCGATGGATCGCGGTCGACGCCGGCAGCGCGGACCACCCGATGAACACCGTGATCAGGCGCATTCGCGCCGACGAGGCCGAGGACGCGGAGCGCAAGCTGGGCCGCAGCCTCGACCAGGTGTTCCCCAGGGCCGACTACCAGATCATGCACACGCTGCTGTTTCCCCACGACGTGATCCACATCGAGAACCTGGGCGGCCAGATCGACGAGGTGCTCGACACCAAGGTCCGGTTCGGTTGCTTTCCGTGGCGCTTCCAGGGCGGCGAGGCTGCGCTCTGCAGGGCCGTGGCGATGGTGGATTGAAGCCGGCGCCGTTCGAGTATCACGCCCCGGCCTCCGTCGAGGAGGCGTGCTCGCTGCTCGCCTCGCTGGAGGACGCGAAGGTGCTGGCAGGCGGCCAGTCCCTGGTCCCTCTGCTCAACTTCCGCCTTGCGCGCCCGCCGCACATCGTCGACATCAACCGGATCGTCGGCTTCGAGCGGGTGTACGAGCGGGATGGCGGCGTCGCGGTCCAGGCTTTGGCGCGGCAATCCGCGATCGAGGACGCGCAGCTCGTGGCGCGGGTGTGCCCGCTGCTCGGCGCAGCGGTGCGCCTGGTCGCGCACCGGGTCATCCGCAACCGAGGGACGGTGTGCGGAAGCCTGGCTCATGCAGACCCGGCCTCCGAGCTTCCGGCCGTGTTGCTGGCCCTGGGCGGCCACGTGGTCGCGCGATCGACGCGAGGCGAGCGCGTCATCTCGGCCGAGGCGCTTTTCCAGGGCGTCATGGAGACGGCGCTGGCCCCGGACGAGCTGATGACCGAGGCGTGGTTCCCGGCTTCCGCCGGGCAGTTCGGTGTGGTCGAGGAGTCGCGGCGACACGGCGACTTCGCGCTGGCCGGTGCCGTGCGGGCCGGGTCTCGCCTGGCGCTGTTCGGCGTGGCGCCCACACCGGTCCTCGCCGACCCGAAAGACCCCACGTTGGGCCTGCGCCCAAGCGGCGACCTCGAGGCCTCGGCTGAGTTTCGCCTGCACCTGGTTCGCGTGCTGACCGCAAGAGCCTTCGCCGCGTGAGGGTCAACGGAGTCGATCGTCCCGCTCCCTCCGATCCCCGCCGCCTGCTGTCCGACCACCTGCGTCACGACCTCGGGCTGACCGGCACCCACGTCGGCTGCGAGCACGGCGTTTGCGGCTGCTGCACCGTGCTCCTGGACGGCGTCCCGGTCCGGTCGTGCTTGATGCTCGCCGTTCAGGGCGAGGGCCACGAGCTCACGACCATCGAAGGCCTGGCGGCGGACGGTTCCGCGCTGCACCCGGTGCAGCAAGCCTTCCATGAGTGTCACGCCCTCCAGTGCGGGTTCTGCACGCCCGGCTTCGTGGTGTCGGTCGTAGGGCTGCTCGCACAGCATCCCGAGCCGACGGCCGAGCAGATCGACGAAGGGATCTCGGGCAACCTGTGCCGCTGCACGGGCTACGCGTCCATCCGCCGAGCGGTGCAGCGGGCGGCCGAGCTCTCGGCGAAGTGACCACCCGCTGGTTCGGCGCGCCGGTACAGCGCAAGGAGGACGATCGCCTGCTGCGGGGCCACGGCCGCTTCACCGACGACATCGGCGAAGGCGCGCTCGAGGCCGTGCTCGTGCGCTCGCCCTACGCGCACGCGCGCGTCCTGTCGATCGACGTCAGCGCCGCTCGAGCGATGCCGGGCGTCGCGGCGGTGTACACGGCAGCCGACCTTCCCTTCGGCCAGACCGATCTCCCGATCCTGATCCCGCACCCCAACCTCACCCACGGTCGCACCCAGCGCTGCCTTGCATCCGAGGTCGTCCGCTATGCGGGCGAGGCGGTGGCGTTCGTGGTCGCGGAGAGCCGCTACGTCGCCGAGGACGCGGCAGAGCTCGTGCAGGTCGAGTACGAGCAGCTGCCGGTCGTGATCACGCCCGAGGTTGCAGCGCGCGCCGAACACCTCGTGCACCAGGACGTGCCAGGCAACGTCGCAGCCGAGATGACACAGGAGGTCGGCAACGTCGCCAAGGCCCTGGCCGCGGCTCCTCGCCGTAAGCGGCTGCACCTCCGGTTCGAGCGCGCCGCTGCGAGCCCCATGGAGGGCCGCGCGATCTGGGCCCGCTGGTCCGTTGCCGAACGCAAGCTCACCGTTTTCGATTCGACCCAATCGCCGACGTCCATCCGCGGCGGGCTCGCCGTGCTGTTCGGATTGCCCGAGTCGAGCGTCGAGGTGATCGCCCCGGACGTGGGCGGTGCGTTCGGGCCGAAGATCATGCTCTTCTACCCGGACGAGCTGCTGGTGCCGTTTGCAGCGATGCAGCTCGGGCGTCCGGTGAAGTGGACCGAGGACCGACAGGAGCACTTCACAGCCGTCAACCAGGAGCGGGCGCAGGTGCACGACGTGGAGGTCGGCTTCGACGACGACGGTCGCCTGCTCGCATTGAGCGACGACTTCCTGCATGACGCAGGCGCGTACACCCCTTACGGGATCATCCTGCCGATCATCACCGCCGGCCAGCTGCCTGGACCGTACCGCGTTCCGAACTACAGGGTCCGCTTCCAGGATGTGTACACGAACGCGACACCGACCTCTCCATATCGCGGCGCCGGCCGGCCGCACGCCTGCTTCGTCATGGAGCGCACGCTGGACGCGATCGCCGCCGAGCTGCATCTCGACCGCGCAGAGGTGCGCCGCCGCAACTTCATCCAGCCCGACCAATTTCCATACAACGTCGGAGTCGCCTGGCAGGACGGCAACACGGTGGTGTACGACAGCGGCGACTACCCCGCGCTGCTGAAAAGGGCGCTGGAGATGCTCGGGCCTCGCCCTCAGGGCGATCACGTCGGTAGGGGGCTCGGCGTCTACGTCGAAGGCACGGGCGTCGGACCTTACGAGGGCGCGCACGTTCAGGTGCTCGTCTCGGGCAAGGTCGTGGCGGCCACGGGAATCCCGAGCCAGGGCCAGGCCCACGCGACGGTGTGGGCCCAGGTCGTCGCGGATGAGCTGGGCGTCGACGTGGACGACGTCGAGGTGACCAGCGGCGACACGCGCCGGTTTCCTTGGGGCGTGGGCACCTTCGCATCGCGGGGAGCGGTGACGGCCGGCAATGCCATGGCGGTGGCCGCCCGGATGGTGTCCGACAAGGCGAAACGGGTCGCGAGCGAGCACCTCGAGGTGGACGCCGAAGACCTCGAGCTGGCCGGCGGCTCCGTGCGGGTCAAAGGGTCTCCGCAGCGGGGCATCCCGCTCGCGGCCGTCGCGGTCCTCGCGAACCCGGTCCGGTATGCGTTCGGCGGCGGCACGGAGGCCGCGACGCAGTTTGCCGCCCGGCCGAAGCCCGGGCCGCCACTGCCGGAAGGCCAGCAGCCGGGGCTCGAGGCCACGGGCTACTACAGCCCGCCGGGGTCGACCTGGGCAGGCGGCTGCCATGCCGCCTATGTGCGGATCGACCCGAAAACGTTTCGAATGGAGATCTTGAAGTACGTGGTGGTGCACGACTGCGGCCGCGTCATCAACCCGCTGGTGGTGCAGGGCCAGATCGAGGGCGGAGTCGCGCAGGGCATCGGCGGCGCTTTCTACGAACGGCTGGCCTACGACTCGGAAGGCCAGCTCCGCAACGCGTCGTTCATGGAATTCCTCATGCCCTACGCGACCGAAATCCCGGCCATCGAGATCGACCACATCGAGACCCCCTCGCCGCTCAACCCTCTCGGCGTCAAGGGGGCGGGCGAGGCGGGGGTGATCCCGGTCGGGGCGGTGATCGCGTCGGCGATCGAGGAGGCGCTGGGCATCCCCATCACCGAGATGCCCCTTTCACCCCTGAAGCTGTTCGATCTATCTAGTCGTCCGTCCTGACCACCGCCGCGACGATGTTCCCGCCGGGCGGCCCCTGGTGCGAGTTTCGCTCGCCACCGCTGACGTAGTTGGTGGTGCGCCCCGTGACCGAAGCGATGAGCATCCCGCCCAGCGCCTTGCCGATCTGATACGCATCGGCGTCGTCGAGAAGCGTGATCCGCTGCCCGCGGATCAGGTCGCTGCCCGGGATGACCGATTTGGCGAAGACGTGGACCAGGCGCGACAGGTCGGCCTCGTCCGGTAGCCCACCCTCGAAGCGAAGGCCGGCTGACCGCAGGGCGTTCCTCACGCCCTCGGCATCGATGAAGTCCTTCGTCACCGCATGGCCGATCTGCAACGGACTCTGCGAGTGGATCGAGTTGCCGAAGACAACGACTTCACCATGCCTCTTCTCGCCGCCGGACGAGGTCATGGCGACCTCGGAGTAGAGGCTCCAATCGCGGCGCACGACCTCATCGGAAAGCGAGGACTCCTTGACCTCGCCGAGCGCCATCGCCACCCCGAGCGCGGCGGCGTCGTTGGCGTACACACCGGCGCCCTCCGGGCCGAAGGTGAGGTCGTGTGAGACGACGGTCCTGCCGCGCGACTCCGCGTCCTTGATGCTCGCGGTCGTCAACCCCGGCACCTTGACCATCACCAGGTGGACGTCCTTGACGTCGGAAAGGCCCGCGTCGGCCATGGCCCTGCGCGTCGCTTCCGCCACCTTGCGGATCTGTCCCATCCGGCCGACCTCCTCGGGCGGCATCGGCTCGGACCCGGCGCGGCCGACGACCAGCCTCTTGCCGGAGCCTTTGTTCAAATCGCCGTCCGGGACCTCGACCCATTGCCGGGTGACGGCCACGATGTGGGGCGTGATGACTCCCGGGCAACCGCCGGAGAGCACGAAAACGACGCGGTTGGCCACCTCGGCGACGGAGATTCCGGCGAACCTCGCCGTCCACTCGCGAAGGGCGACGTCGGCCCACACCCGGCCCCAGTCATCGTGCGCGCCGGTCCCCTCCGTCTTGCCCACCAGGGCGACGAGGTTGTCGGGCGCGATCTTGCCGTCGTCGGCCAGCTTCTGCAGTCCGGTCGTGTCAGAAGGCGAGGCCATGGGGCACACGAACATCTCGACGCGTTGGACCTTCATCCCACTACCTCCACGCAACTTCTCATTCGAATTCGGCGGGACGCTGAAACCCGAAGCCCGGCATCCCCTCCAGCTTTTCGGCGAGGTCGAGCAGCTCCCATTCGCGGCCAGGCTTGCCGACCAGCTGCACTCCGACCGGCAGACCGTCGTGCAGCCCAGCCGGCACCGACACCGCGGGCGTGTGGGCGAAGCTCACCGGCAAGACGAACTGGATGTAGCGGCCATACGGCTCGCTGAGGAACGCCGGTACGTCCTCGATCCGCATCGGCACCAGGCCAAGGGTCGGCGTCAGGAGGAAGTCGAAATCGGAGAGCAGCGGCCTGATCACGACGCGGTGGGCGGTGCCGGTGGCTTTGTCGAAGGCCCGGAAGTAATCGCCGGCGCCGAGCGCTCGCCCTTCCTCGACGAGGCGTCTGATGCCGGGCGCGAACTGGGCGGGGTCGGCGGGAAAGGATGCCATGCTCGCCCGGCGCACCACCCCGTACCCAGTGGCCACAGGCTCTGACTCCCAATCGATTCGACGAACGTGGTGGCCGGCCGACTCGAGCACATCCGCGGCACGCCGGCACGCGTCGGCGCACGCGGCGTCCATACCCAGGGCCGTCGAGTCGGCGACGCCGACGCGATACGCGCCGGCCAGGCGGGGCTCGTCATGCGGGCTCGTCGACGACAGCACCGAGAACATCAGCCGCACGTCGGCCACCGTGCGGCCGATGGGCCCGACCACCGACAACCCGGCCGGGTCGGCGATCTCGCAGGGTACGCGGTCGGGCGAGGGTCTCAGCCCGACCACCCCACAGCAGGACGCCGGGATGCGGATCGAACCGCCCATGTCGGTGCCCAACCCGAGCGTGGCCATCCCAGCTGCGACCGCGGCGGCGCTGCCTCCGCTGGAGCCGCCGGGGGTCACCCCGGATCGCCATGGGTTGTGGGTCGCTGGGAAGATCGCGTTCGTCGTGCCCACCGCGGCGGCCAGCTCCGGGAGGTTGGTCTTGCCGAGGATGGCGGCGCCGGCCGCTCGCACCCTCGCGACCGGGATGGTGTCGTCCGACGGCACGCGGTCTCTCCATACGGCGCTGCCGTCGGTCCACGGCATACCGGCCACCGGCAGGCTGTCCTTGACGGCCACGGTGACTCCGGCCAGCGGACCTTTTGCTGCCCTGGCGAGCCTGTCCACGTGAACGTAAGCGTGCAGGCGAGGTTCGAAGCGGTCGATCGCCGCGAGATGCGCATGTGCGACCGCATCGGGCTCGAGCTCGCCGGCGTTGGTCCGCCCCGCGATGTCTGCGGCCGCGAGCCAGCGCGCCGAATCGCTGCTCACATCTGCTCCAGCGCACGGACGATGGTCTTCTCGAGCAGCTCGCCGGCCCTCTGGGACCCGAACGCGATTACGCCCTGCAGGTCGAAGGACTCGTCCGCCGAGTCGGACGTGACGCGCAGGGCACCCCACGGCACTCCGTTGAGGTGGGCCACCTGGGCGACGGCTGCGGTCTCCATGTCGAAGCAAGCCCCCTCGGGGAAAGCCGCCGTGATGAGGTCGCGGGCGGCTCGGGAGGTGATGATCTGATCGCCTGTGAGGACCAGCCCGAGGCCCGCGCGGCCCGGGCCTTCGATCGTGCTGTCGGCCGCCCTCAAGAGCATGTCCGAAAGCGTAGTGTCTGCCGGAAAAACGCTCACGCCCAGGCCCGCCACCACGCCCAGGGCGTCGGTCAACGGCCTGGCGTCCACGTCGTGCTGGACGGCGCCCGAGGCGACGATGAGCCGGCCCCGCGCAGTCTCGCTGTCCGTCGCGCCCGCCAGCCCGATCGAAACCAGGGCGCGGGGGTGGTGGACGTCGATCGCGAACTGCGCGGCCATCGCGGCGGCGACCTTCCCGACGCCGCAGAGGATGAGCACGACCGGCTTGCCGGCGAGCTCGCCCTCCCAGGTCGGCAGGCCTGGTCCCACGACGCTGGCGGGGACCAGGTGGCGTGCCAGCTCCTGGGCTTCCTCCCGTAGCGCCGCGAGCACCGCCACCGGACGCCGGGTCTGCTGCATGACGACGCCTTAAGCTTGACCGTCATCGACGCACACTGGATGGCGGTCGCGCGTGGTGATGAGCCGGCCGACCTTGTGCTGGCCGGCGGACGAGTGCTCTCGGTCTTCACCAAGGAGTGGCTCGAAGCCGACGTGGCCGTCAAGGACGGTCACGTCGTGGGGCTGGGCCGGTACGAAGGGCGCGAACGGATCGACGTCTCAGGCGCCTATCTCGTCCCGGGCTTCATCGACGCCCACATGCACCTCGAGTCCTCCAAGCTCACGGTCGACGAGTTCGCCCGCGCCGTCCTGGTGCACGGGACGACCGCGGTGGTTGCCGACCCCCATGAGATCGCCAACGTGCTGGGCACCGATGGCATCCACTGGCTGCTGGATTCGTGCTCCGACCTACCGCTCGACGTCTACGTGATGGCGTCGTCGTGCGTCCCGGCCTCCCGTTTCGAATCGCCACGCAGACCGTTCACTCCGGGCGACATCGAGAGCCTGCTGCGGCGGCATCGCACCATCGGCGTGGCGGAGATGATGAACTTCCCGGGCGTGGTCGCCGGCAGCGAGGCGGAGCTGGCCAAGCTCAAGACCGGATTGACGGACCACGTGGACGGCCACGCCCCCGGGGTCCGCGGCCCGGCGCTCAACGCATATGTCGCCGCCGGGATCCGCTCCGACCACGAGTCGACGACCTTCGAAGAGGCGCTCGAGAAGCGTCGGCTGGGGATGTGGGTGATGCTCCGCGAAGCCTCGATCGCACGCAACCTGCGCGACCTGCTTCCCCTGGTCAAGCAGTACGGCCCTGAACGGTGCATGTTCTGCACCGACGACCGCGAGCCGGACATGATCGTCGAGGAGGGCCACATCAACCAGATGGTGCGAGTGGCCGTCGAGGAGGGGATCAGCCCCGAGGACGCGGTGATCATGGCGACGATCAACCCCGCGACCTATCACCGGCTGTGGCACCTCGGCGCCATAGCGCCCGGCTACCAGGCCGACATCCTGGTGCTCGAAGACCTGCAGTCCTTTCACCCTCAGCGGGTCCTCAAGCGCGGGGCTCCGCCTCGCTTCGTCAAGCTCGATGCGCCGGAGTGGGTCCGGCAGACCGTGAACACGGCGCCGGTTGATGCGAGCTCGTTCCGGATCCCCGCCGGCCCGAAGAGGATCCGGGTCATCCGCGTGATCCCCGCGCAGCTGCTCACCGGCGCCGATTCGGCCGAGCCCTGCGTGCGCGACGGGTGCCTGGTCGCCGACCCCGCTCGAGACCTGGTCAAGATCGCAGTGATCGAGAGGCACCACGCCACGGGTCGCATCGGTCTTGGGTTTGCGACCAACCTGGGGCTCAAGCGAGGCGCTTACGCATCCACGGTGGCGCACGATGCCCACAACATCGTCCTGCTGGGCGTCGACGACGCGGACATGGCGGCGTGCGCCGCGCGCCTGGCGGAGATCGGCGGCGGCATAGTGATCGCCGAGCGTGGGCAGGTCGTGGAGGAGCTGCCGCTGCCGGTGGCCGGGTTGATGAGCGACCGGCCGGTCGGCGAGGTGCATGAGAGGATGCGGACGATGGAGCGCCGGCTCGCGACCATGGGCGTCTCGATGGCCGCACCGTTCATGACGCTGAGCTTCCTTGCCCTCTCGGTCATCCCCGAGCTCAAGATCACCGACCGCGGCCTGGTCGACGTCGGGCGGTTTGAGCTGGTGCCGCTGGGGATTGAGTGACGGGATTGAACGGTTCAACGGCCTTCCCGCCGCCGACGCACTGGAGGCGCTCTATGGATGCTTCGCCGACCGAGGGTGGGCGGCGCGGGTGGCGACGGGGCGGCCCTACCTGGACTTGGCCGCCCTGCTCGAGTCAGCCGAGTCGGCATGGTCGGACGTCACCCCTGCCGCCTGGCTCGAAGCCTTCAAAGCGCACCCGAGGATCGGGGAGGCCGGCGGCCGCTCTCCGGAGACGTCCAGGCGCGAGCAGAGCCTGGTCGGCCAGGCCTCCGGGCAGACGCTTACCGCCCTGGCGGAAGAGAATCGACGTTATGAGGCGCGATTCGGGCACGTCTTCCTCATCGCGGCGAGCGGCCGCTCGGCCGGCGAGGTGCTCGAGGCCCTGCGGAGGCGCATCGGTCACGACCCGACCACGGAGCTCGCGGTGGCTGCCGGCGAGCACCGCAAGATCACTCGCCTTCGCCTGGAACGGCTGCTGAACGGGTGAGCATCTCCACCCACGTGCTCGACACCATGCGCGGCGCACCGGCCGCCGGCCTCGAGGTCGCTCTCAGCCGCAGGGAGCCGGACGGCGACTGGAAACCTGTTGGGGAGGCCGTGACCGACGCCGACGGCCGCGTCCGCGACCTGGCCCAGGACGAGCTGGAGGCGGGCGAGTACCGGATCGAGTTTGCGACCCGCCCCTACTTCGAACGCTCCGGTCTCAGCGCCTTCTACCCCGAGGTGTCCGTCGTGTTCAACCTCGATGACGCGACCGCGCACGTGCACGTGCCGCTTCTCCTGAGCGCATTCGGCTACACGACCTACAAGGGGACATAGCGAGTTGCCGATCGTCCTCGGGGACAACCAGTACGGCAAGGCCGAGACGCACGTCGTGCGCGTCACCAAGTCGGGCGCGGAGGGGCGCACGCACCAGATCAAAGACCTCAACGTCAGCGTCGCGCTGTCCGGCGACTTCTCCGCGAGCCATCTGAGCGGCGACAACAGCAAGGTGGTTCCGACCGACACGCAAAAGAACACCATCTTCGCTTTCGCCTCCGAATCTCCCCTTGGCGAAATCGAGAATTTCGCCCTGCGCCTCGCGCGTCATTTCGTGGGCGAGTTCGCGTTCGTGTACCGCGCCCGCGTCTCGGTCGAAGAGTTCCCGTGGGCGCGCATCCAGGTCGACGGTAAGCCGCATCCGCACGCCTTCGTGCGCGACGGTTCCGAGAAACGGCTGGCCGTCGTCACCTGCACCGATGACGCCGCATGGGTCGTGGCCGGCCTGAGCGACCTGGTGATTTTGAAATCGACGGGCTCGGAATTCTGGGGGTACCCGCGCGATCGCTACACCACGCTCGCCGAGACCAGGGACCGTGTGCTGGCGACAGCTCTCACGGCGCGCTGGCGGTATCGCGCCGCGATGGCCGATTGGGCCGTTTCGTTCGCCGAGGTGCGCCGGGTCATGCTCGAGACCTTCGCGGTCAAGCACAGCCTTGCGCTTCAGCAGACCCTGTACGCCATGGGGGAGGCCGTTCTCGAAGCGCGGCCTGAGATCGTCGAGATCAGGCTCTCCATGCCGAACAAGCATCACTTCGCCGTCGACCTTTCGCCCTTCGGCATCGCGAACGACAACGAGGTCTTCCATGCCACAGATCGCCCCTACGGCCTGATCGAAGGCACCGTCATCCGCGACGACGCCCCGGAGCCAGGCCTCGCCTGGTGATGGATTTCCTGCAGCCGGCCACGTGGTCGGAGGCCCTTGCGATGAAGGCCGCGCACCCGGATGCGATGCCGATCTGGGGCGGCACCGACGTGATGGTGGAGATCAACCTGGACCATCACCGACCGGCGGCGATCATGGATCTGACGCGCATCTCCCAGCTGGGCGAGTGGGGGATCGAGGACGGGCTGCTCCGCGTCGGCGCAGGAGTCACGTATTCGAGGATCATCGAAGAGCTCGGCGACAGACTGCCAGGGCTGGCGATGGCGTCACGAACGGTCGGCTCTCCGCAGATCCGCAATCGTGGAAGCGTTGGCGGCAACCTGGGGACCGCGTCGCCGGCCGGCGACGCTCACCCGCCGCTGTTGGCGACCGACGCGCTCATCGAGCTGGCGTCGACCGCTGAGACCCGGCGCGTACCGGCGCGCGAGTTCTTCGTCGGCCCCAAGCGCAACGCGGCGCGCAAGGACGAGCTCATCGCGGCGTTCCTCGTCCAGCCGGCCGCGGGCCCGCAGCAGTTCTCGAAGGTCGGCACCCGCAATGCCATGGTGATCGCGGTCTGCTCCTTCAGCGTCGCGCTCGATGTGGCGCGGCGAAAGGTCGGCACGGGCATCGGTTCGGCTGGCCCGACACCGATCCGGGCGGAGGCCGCGGAGACTTTCCTGGAGGGGGTGCTGGAGGAGCAGTCCCTGTGGGATAACCGCAAAGAGGTCGCACCCTCGGCCGTGGAGCGGTTCGGTGAGCTGGTCTCCGCAGCGTCGAAGCCGATCGACGATGTGCGGGGCACGGCCGCCTATCGACGCCACGCGCTGGCGGTGCTGGCGCGTCGCACCTTCACCTGGGCATGGGACGCGCACCAGAGGGCGGGACGAGCGTGAAGGTCGCCTGCACGGTCAACGGCAGGCCATTCGAGGCCGACGGCGTGTGGGAGGGCGAAAGCCTGCTCTACGTGCTGCGCGAGCGGTTCGGCCTGTTCGGCTCCAAGAACGCGTGCGAGCAGGGGGAGTGCGGGTCCTGCTCCGTGCTTGTCGATGGCGTGCTCGTATGCGCATGCCTCGTGCTGGCAGGACAGGCGCATCAGCGCGAGGTCGTGACCGTCGAAGGACTCTCGGCCGGCGACGCCCTTGATCCCCTGCAGCAGGCGTTCGTGGAGGCGGGAGCGGTGCAGTGTGGTTTCTGCACGCCAGGCCTCGTCGTGGCGGCGCACGATCTGCTTCGGCGGTTCCCGCGTCCGACCGAAGCCCAGGTCCGTGAGGCGCTGGCCGGCAACATCTGCCGGTGCACCGGGTACGCAAAGATCATCGACGCCGTTCAGTTGGCCGCCGGCCGGATGACCGTGTGAAGCCGCGCCTCGCGCCTCCGGCACGACTCTTTGGCCGGGTGGGGGAGAGCGTTCAGCGGCCTGACGCGCCGCTGAAAGTGACGGGTCAGTTCCCCTTCTCGTCCGACCTGCAGGTGGAGGGCATGCTCTGGGGGGCGACCGTGCGCAGCCAGCATCCATACGCCCGCATCCGTTCGATCGACACTTCCGAAGCGCTGGCGGCGCCCGGCGTCAGGTCCGTGCTGACGCACGAGAACGTGCCGGGCCGCAAGCTCTACGGGCTCGAGATCCCCGACCAGCCGGTGCTCGCCTTCGACTTCGTCCGGTACTGGGGCGAGGCGGTGGCGCTGGTGGCCGCCGACCACCCGGAGCAGGCCCGGCGCGCGGCGCAGAAGGTGAAGGTCGACTACGAGGTGCTGGCTCCGCTCACCGACCCGGAGCAGGCGCTCCGGCCGAGCTCGCCGAAGCTGCACCCCAACGGCAACGTGACCCGCCACTTGAAGATCCTGCACGGCGACCAGAATGCCCACGCCGACGTGGTGGTAACCGGTTCCTACGAGATAGGAATGCAGGACCAGGCGCCGCTCGGGCCCGAGTCGGGCCTCGCCGTACCGGATGGTGAAGGCGGTGTCGACCTCTACATCGCAACCCAGTGGCTGCACGTCGACCAGCAGCAGCTGGCCGGCATCCTCGGCCTGCCGGTGGATCAGGTGAGGCTCACGATGGCCGGGGTCGGCGGCGCATTCGGGGCGCGCGAGGACCTCTCCATGCAGGCGCACGCATGCCTTCTCGCGCTGCGGACCGGCCGGCCCGTGAAGATCTCTTACTCGCGCCCGGAATCGTTCGTCGGGCACGTGCACCGGCATCCCGGGCGCCTGCACTACGAGCATGGCGCCGACCGCGACGGCCGGCTCGTCTACGTGCGGGCCCGTATCGTGCTCGACGGCGGGGCTTATGCCTCGAGCTCAACCGCCGTCATCGCCAACGCCTCCTGCTTCGCCGTTGGCCCCTACCGCTGCCCCAACGCGATCATCGACGGCTGGGTCGTCTATACGAACAATCCGCCCTGCGGCGCCATGCGCGGCTTCGGCTCGGTGCAGAACTGCTATGCGCACGAGGCGCAGATGGACAAGCTTGCGTCGGCGCTCGGCATCGATCCAGTCGAGCTGCGACTGCGCAACGCCCTCGAGTCGGGCGGCGCGATGATCACCGGTCAGGTGATCGAGGGCCCGGTGCCGGTGGCGGAGCTCCTGCGCCGCGTTCAGGCCATGCCACTGCCGCCCGCTCTGCCTGTTGCGAGCAACGGGGAGCGCGTCGACCTGACCTCGATGCCCGGCGGGGTCTCCAACACGACACACGGCGAATCGGTTCGGCGCGGTGTCGGCTATGCCGTCGGCTTCAAGAACGTCGGGTATTCGGAAGGCTTCGACGACTACTCGACGGCGAAGGTCCGACTGTCGGTGGTCGACGGGCGGCCGCGGGTCGAGGTGCAGACCGCGGGCGCGGAGGTCGGCCAGGGCCTGGTGACCGTGCAGGCGCAGATCGCCGGAACCGAACTCGGTGTGAGCGACATCGTGGTGCTTAACTCCGACACGACCGTCGGGTCGGCGGGGTCATCATCTGCCTCGCGCCAGACCTACATCACCGGCGGCGCGGTCAGGTCTGCGTGCGAGGCGGTCCGAGAGCGTGTCTTAGCCCTTGCCCAATCCGAGATGGCATCGGCGGCCGGCCTCAAGCTCGCGGACGAGCACGTAGTCGCGGCGGACGGCAGGGTGGTCGTGTCGCTGGTGACTCTCCTGGGTGACGTGGCGATCGAGGAGACGAGGCAGTTCCGGCCGCGCCCGACCCAACGGCTGGACCCGGACACGGGCCAGGCCGACGCGCACCTCCAGTACGCGTTCGCCGCGCACCGGGCCGTGGTCGACGTCGACACCGAGCTCGGCCTGGTCAAGGTGGTCGAGCTTGCCACGGCCCAGGACGTGGGCAAGGCGATCAACCCCAAAGCCGTGGAGGGCCAGCTGGAAGGCGGTGCGGCGCAGGGGCTCGGGCTCGCCGTGATGGAGGAGCTCCAGGTCAAGGACGGCGTCATCCGCAACGCCTCGTTCACCGACTACCTTCTGCCCACCATCCTCGACATGCCCCCGGTGCGGATGGACATCCTGGAGCTGGGCGATCCGCGCTCGCCTTACGGGATCAAGGGTGTGGGGGAGCCTCCCACGATCTCGTCCGGGCCCGCCATCGTGGCCGCCATCCGGGCCGCGACCGGGCGCCCGATCACCCGCGTTCCGGTCCGCCCGCACGACATCACCGGCTCGTGAGCCTCCTGCTCCGGGCGGGCATCCTGGTCACCGGCGCTGATCAGGAAATCGAGCGGGGGTGGGTGCTGGTGCGTGATGGCTTCGTGGTCCAGGTCGGGTCGGGGAGCCCGCCGCCCGCCGACACAGTGATCGACGAGCCGAACTGCGTCGCGATGCCGGGCCTGGTCAACGCCCACGATCACATGTACCAGTGGGCGACGCGTGGCTACGTCCCCGACGCCACCCTGTTCGAATGGCTTCGTGCCCTGTATCCGGTATGGGCGCGGATCGACGCGGACACGGTGCGTACTGCGGCGCGTGCTGCCATGGCGCGACTTCTGCTGAGCGGGTGCACGCTCTCGACCGACCACCACTACGTGTTTCCGGCGGGCCGGCCGGGCATCTTCGAGACGCTCGCGGACGCGGCGCGCGAGCTCGGATTGAGGTTTCATCCCTGCCGCGGCTCGATGTCCCTGGGCGAGTCGAAGGGCGGCCTGCCTCCGGATAGCGTCGTCGAGGACGAGGAATCGATTCTTGCGCACACGGAGGAGATGATCGGGCGATACCACGACCCCAAAGCCGGCTCGATGTGCCGGGTCGTCGTGGCGCCGTGCTCACCGTTCTCGGTCACGCAGCAGCTCATGCGCGACTCCGCGACCTTGGCCCGGAAGCACGGCGCCCGGCTGCACACGCACCTGGCTGAGACGCTGGACGAGGAGCGCTTCTGCGTCGAGGGGCTTGGCCGCCGGCCGTTCGAGCTCATGGAGGACCTGGGCTGGACCGGCGACGACGTCTGGTACGCCCACGGCATCCATCTCAACCACGGGGAGGTGGCGCGGCTCGCGCATGGAGGCACCGCCATCGCGCACTGCCCGTCGAGCAACATGCGCCTGGGCGCAGGGGCGTGCAGGGTCGAGGACCTGCTGGCGGCCGGCGCGCGTGTCGGGCTCGGCGTCGACGGCGCGGCGAGCAACGAGGACGCGAACCTTGCGGTCGAGGCGCACCAGGCGATGCTGCTCGCCCGCGTGCGGGCGGCCATGCTCGGCCGCGAGGATGCGCCCCGCGCCCTTGATGCAAGGGCCGCGTTGCGCCTGGCCACGCTGGGTGGCGCGCAGTGCCTGGGTCGCGATGATTGCGGAACGCTGGAGGCCGGCCGCTGCGCGGACGTCGCCTTCTTTCGCGTGGACGACCTCGCTCACGCGGGAGTGAGGGACCTCGTCGCCGGCCTGGCGCTGGCTCCGCCCGCCCGGGCCCAGACGGTCATAGTCGGGGGCCGCGTCGTGGTACGGGACGGCAGGCTGCTGACCGGCGACGAGGACGAGATCGCTCGCGAGATCGCCGCTACGAGCGCGCGCCTGGCCGGATGAACCGCCCCGCAGGCTCGCCCCCGGGATACACCGCCCGACCACGCACGAAGGTGCGGATCGTCTTGCCGCGAATCGGCTGGCCTTCGTGCACGCTGAAAGGGTTGCGGTAGAGCAGGTCTTCGCGCCGTAACACGTCCTGGTGGCTCAGATCGACCAGCCAGAGGTCGGCGTCGAAGCCCGGCGCGATGTCGCCTTTGCCCGCCAGGCCGAACCGGCGGGCAACGTTGGTCGCCGTCACCGCGGCGACCGTCGGCAGCTCGAGCCTGTCCTGCGCCAGCAGCAGCTGCCTGGTGGACTGGCAGCCCGAGATGCCTCCCCAGATCTTGAAGAAGTCGATCCCCTGCTTCAGGGCCAGCGTGCTTGGTGAGTGGTCGGAGACCACCATGGGGAGCTCTTCGGCCGCAAGCAGCTTCCAAAGGCCATCCACGTCCCGGGCGCTGCGAAACGGCGGCGTGCACTTGCCCTTGCCGCCGAGGCGTTCCAGGTCGCTGTCCGCGTATAGGAGGTAATGCGCACATGTCTCGGCGGTGGCGTCGACGCCTCGCGCCTGGGCGGCGCGAACGAGCTGGACTCCGCGCGTGGTGCTGACGTGGACGACGTGCAGGCGGCAGCCCGCCTCCGCCGCCAGGCCAAGGGCCCTGTCGATCGCCTGGAACTCCGCCAGGGGCGGCCGGGAGGCGAGGAAGGGGCCCGCGCCCAACCCCTCTCGCGCACTTGCCCTGAGGACCTCCGGGCTCTCGGCGTGGACGAGGAGGATGGAGTCGAGGCGGGCGATTCGCTTCATGCCGTCGAGCAGCGCCCTCGAATCGCACGCGGGAAACTCCTCGATCCCACTCGGGCACATGAACGCCTTGAAGCCCATCGCACCGCGTTCGACCAGCTCCTCGACGTGGCTCATGTTGCCGGGCACGAGCCCGGCCCACAGGCCGAAGTCCACGAGCGAAGAGCGCTTCATGGCGGCGAGCTTGGCGTCGAAAGCCGGACCGGCGACCGTCACCGGGAGGCTGTTCAGCGGCATGTCGATGAACGTCGTGTAGCCGCCCGCGGCGAGCGCGGCGGATCCGTGGCCGATCGTTTCCCAGTCGGTCCGGCCCGGTTCGTTGAAATGGACATGGGAGTCGATGCCGCCGGGAAAGATGTGGAGTCCCGCCGCGTCGATGATCAGTCCGCCCGACCAGACAAGGTCTGGGCCGACGGCGGCGATGAGCCCATCCGTGACCTCGATGTCGGCGCGATCCACACCGCGCTCCGTCACGACGGTGCCGCCCCGGATGATCACTTTTCGGCGATCAGCTCGAGGAAGCGGCCGAGGACGTCGATCGCGACCGCCACGTCCTCGACGGCCGCCGACTCGGCGGGATGGTGGCTGACACCTCCCTTGCAGCGGACGAAGAGCATCCCGATGTCGCTCAGGCTCGACATCACCACCGCGTCGTGCCCGGCGCCGCTCGGGAGCTGGATCGCGGCCTGGCCGCAGTCCTCCACCGCGCGGGTCAGGAGGGAGACGAGGCGCGGCGCGCACGGGACCGCGGCGTTCTCGCTGAGCGGCCGCACCTCCACCAACACGCCTCGATTCTCGGCGAGGCCGTGGGCGTCGGCGAGCATCCTCCGGCAGGCTTCGAGCCTCGCCGAGTCGTCGGGATGCCGGACGTCGAGGCTCAGGTCGACACGGCCCGGAATCACGTTGGCCGCCCCAGGGCTTACCTCGAGCTTGCCCACCGTCGCCACCAGCCCTTGGCGCGCGCGGGCTTCCTGTTCGACGGCGACCACGAACATCGCGGCCACGACCAGCGCGTCGCGCCTGCCGTCCATCGGCACGGTCCCGGCGTGCCCAGGCTCGCCCTGGAACGAGATCGAAAAGCGGTTCTGCCCTGCGATCGCCGATACGACTCCGACTGGAAGGCCGCGTGCCTCCAGCACCGGTCCCTGCTCGATGTGGACCTCGACGTAGCCAAGCGGCGTCGGCCCCGTCCACCGATCTTCCTCGATGCGAGCGGGGTCGCCGCCAAAGGAACGGACCGCGTCGGCGACCGTGATGCCCTCGGCGTCGCGACGCTGGAGGTCGTGCGGCTCCAGGGTCCCCGCCAAGGCGCGGCTGCCGAGATAAGTCGTCCCGAACCGCAATCCCTCCTCGTCGGCGAACGCGAGCAGTTCGATGCCGAACGGCAGCCGCCTCCTGGCGAGGTGCAGCCGTTCGACGGCGGCGATGGCAACCACGACGCCCAGCGGCCCGTCGTATCTGCCGGCGTTGCGCACCGAGTCGAGGTGTGAGCCCAGCACCAGAGTCGGCGCGCCCGCGCCCTCGTACAGGCCCCTCAGGTTGCCGACGTGGTCCCGGCGGACCGACATACCGGCCTCGCGCATCCACCCGCTTACGAGCTCGTGCGCCTGGCGCATGGCCGCGGACGCAAACGGCCGGGTGATGCCTTCCGGCCCGTCGGTGCAGGCCGCGAGCATGTCGCACCGCTCCATCACGACCTGGGCCGGCGAAGCCTCGGCGCCGCTCATTTCAGCTCGGTGAACAGGATCTCCTGGGCGCCTTTCAAGATGACCAGCTCACCCAGCTCGTGCAGTCGGTCGCTGCCCTCGTACACGGTGGCGAAATGGTTGCCCGCCAGCTGGCCGACCTTGCTTGCGAAGAGCGTGGAGCCGTATGGAAACAGGATCTCCGTCTCGCTGATGCCGCCCGGGTAAAGCAGCAGCTGCCCCGGCGCAGGGTGGCTGGTGTGGTTCTCATAGGCGAGTCCGAGGTCGAGATCGCCGAATGGGATCCAGCAGGCTTCGCCACTCCAGCGTGCCTGGATGATCCTGGTCTTCAAGGGGAGCATGGCCTGGAATCGTGCACACGTTTTGGGGGCTGATTCCGCCTCCAGGCGCGCCAGGAACCGGATCCCGGCGACTTCGATCTGGATGCTCATGGCCACATAAAGCTAGCGCCGCTGCCGGAAAAGGGCAGCGGCGCTCCGAACAGCGATATCTACGGACGCGCGCCCAGCGATGCCCGCGTCTCGGCCGTCTGCTTGCGCAGGCCGAGGTTGAACACGTAGTAAAGCACTGCCGAGATCACGAATCCGACGATGAACGTGACGTCTCCCACATCAGGATTTGAAGTCGGGATCGGCCCGACGTATAGGCCGAACACGTTCGCGAACAGGTAGATCGACACGAGGACGCCGGCCCCCATGGCGACGACGCCCTTCCAGCGGAAGACCTTCGTGTTGTAGAAGATCGACTCGTCGCCGTAATCGCCCCCGCGAAGCCAGTAGTCGACGAAGACGACCGCGAGCCACGGAGCGATCCAGTAGCTGATCAGGAGAAGGAAGTTCTCGTACTTGGTGCCGGGGCCGACGTTGGCATTGAAGACGATGCCAAGCACGAATCCGATGACGCCGACGATGATGGCCAGCGCAGCGCGGCGCTGCTTCAGGCTCATCCCCATCTCTTTGATTCCCAAAGAGACCAGCGACATAGTGCCGCTATAGATGTTGATGGCGTTGGCCGCCACTGCGCCGACCGCGATGCAGACCAAGGTCAGGTAGTAAACGGGGTCGGGCATGGCCCGCTGCAGCTGCGCGGTGGGGATGTCCGTGGCGCCCCACTTGGTGCCCGTGACGGTGACCAGCACCGCTCCCGCGAGCTCCAGCACGATGCAGGAAAGGAAGACCCCGAAACCGGCCCAGAAGCCGACCATCATGCGGTTGGTGGTCGGGGGCAGATAGCGCGTGTAGTCGGCCGCGAACGGGTTCCAGCCGACCGCGTAACCGAAAGCGGCCGTGAAGGCCAGGAGCCAGCCTCCGGGAATCGACGGCTGGCTGAAGTTGTAGTGGCCGCTGGCGAAGATCGAGACGCAGGCGACGGCGAAGACTATGCCCAGCAGCGGGAGAGCCCACCGCTCGAAGAGGTGGATCAGGTTGTAGCCGAGCGTGGCGATCGTGACCTGTGCGACCACGATGATGAGGAAGGCGAGCCAGAACGGAAAGTTGAAGCTCGTGAAGAGCGCCTGGATGGCGAAGGCGCCGCTAACGCTGTTCACGATGAACCAGCCGAACGACGCGGTGACGCCGTTGAGCGCGGCCGGGAGGATGTTGCCGAGGAAGCCGAAAGCGCCGCGGCTCTCGACCATCATCGGGACCCCGAACTTCGGGCCCCACGAGGACAGAACGGCATGGCTGATCGAGCCGAGCGCAGTTCCGATGATGATGGCGGTCGCCGCCTGCCAGAGGTTGAGGCCCAGGTAGGCCACAGCGATGACTCCGATGAAGACCGTCGCGAACTCGAGGTTCGGGGAGAGCCAGGTCCAGAAGAGTTGGATGGGCTTGCCGTGCCTCTCTTTGAGGGAGATGTACTCGACGCCGCCGGGTTCGACCGTGGCGACCCTTTCCCCGTAATCCCCCTCCCTGACCGGTACGTGCTTTTCGACTTCCTGTGCTGACTGCATAGGCGGTGACCCCTCCCTTCAGGACCCGGCCGGTGACGCTCGAAGTTTAAGGAGTGCTAGCCTCCCCGTCGATGTTGGATTTGCTGCTGAAAGGCGCCCGGCTGCCCGGGGAGACCGAGACGCGGGAGATCGGCATCCTCGACGGCCTGATCAGCGCGCCCGAGCCAGAAGCTCGCCAGGTCATCGACCTCGGGGGGTGCCTGGTCACGCCGGCCCTGGTCGAGCCGCACATCCATCTCGACGCCGTGCTCACGGTCGGAGAGCCGCGGCACAACGAGACGGGTTCACTCTTCGAGGGCATCGCGATCTGGGCCGACCGCGTCAAGCAGCTAAGCGTCGAGGACGTCAAGAAGCGCGTCAGGACGGTTCTCCGATGGCAGCTGGCCAACGGGGTCCAGTTCGTGCGCAGCCACGTCGACGTATGCGACCCAGAGCTGCGCGCCGTGCGCGCCCTGATCGAGCTCCGCAAGGAGATCGGCGACCAGATGACCCTTCAGCTCGTCGCGTTTCCTCAGCAGGGCATCATGTCGTTCGACGGCGGGGAAGAGCTCATGAAGAAAGCGGTCGAGATGGGCGTCGACGTGGTCGGCGCCATCCCACACTTCGAGCTCACTCGCGAGTACGGCGAGCGCTCGGTCAAGTTCGCTATGGCGCTGGCGGCCGAAAAGGGGCTTCGCGTCGACATCCACTGTGACGAGACGGACGACGACCACTCGCGCTTCGTCGAGGTGATGGCAGCCGAGACGATCAGGCTCGGCATGGGTGGCCGCGTCACGGCCAGCCACACCACCGCTATGCATTCCTACAACAACGCCTACGCCTACCGTCTCATCAACAACCTGAAGCGCGCCCACATGCACATGGTCACAAACCCGCTCGACAACTCGACCCTCCAGGGGCGCTTCGACAACTACCCGATCCGCAGGGGCCACACGCGCGTCAAAGAGCTGCTCACGGCCGGCGTCAACGTGTGCATCGGGCACGACTCGGTGATGGATCCGTGGTACCCGCTCGGTTACGGCGACCCGCTGCAGGCTGCGTTCGTGCTTGCCCACTACGGGCAGATGTCCGGCCACGGGGAGCTGCGCACGCTCATGGACATGATCACGTGGAACCCCGCCAGCGCGCTCGGGCTCGAGGGCTACGGACTGCTGCCCGGCTGTCGGGCCGACCTCTGCGCGTTCGCCGCGCCCACCGAGCAGGACGCGATTCGCCTCGTCGCCAGGCGAAAGCTGGTGCTGCGGGGTGGGAACGTGGTGGCGCGCACCGAGCCGGCGCATACGACCGTGATGTGGGACGGCCGCGAGGAGCTGGTCGACTTTCTCAAGCCGGCGCAGCCACCGATCGCTTAGCTCAGGGAGTAGATACCGGGCAGCTCGCGGTACAGGCCGGCGTAGTCAAGGCCGTAACCGATCACGAATCGGTCGGGGATGACGAACCCGCAGAAATCGATCGTCACCGGGACCTCGCGTCTCGCGGGCCGGTCCAGGAGCGCGGCCAGGCGAAGCGATGCCGGCTTGAGCTTTCGAAAGCGCGTCAGGATCGTGTCCACCGTTCGGCCGGAGTCGACGATGTCCTCCACCAGCAGCACGTGCCGGTCGATGAGCGGCCCTTCGACCATGTGGGCGATCTGCACCCGGCCGCTGCGCGAGGTGCCCGACCCGTAGCTGGCGGCGCGGACGAACTCGAGCTCGGCCGGGATGTTGAGGCTGCGCAGGAGGTCGGCCGCGAACACTGTCGCGCCTTTGAGGATGACGACCATGACCAGCGGCGTGTCGATGTCGGCGTAGACCTCGGAGATCTGGCGGCCGAGCTGGTGCACCCGCCGCGAGATACGGGCCGACGAGATCATCGGCTTGCTTGGCCTGCCCATGCGGCCTGGCGCTGAGGGAGTCGCAACCTCAGACATGCACCAGAAAGTCTAGTTCCGCCGTTCCATCGGCGCCGTACGCGGTTGGTCCCCCGCCATGCGGGCCTGACGGCCCTTGGGCCAGGCCATGGCTTCCGGCAAGCTCGAGCTGGCAGATAGCGTTTTGAGGACTGACTGGCCGGGATCGGTCGACATGGCGGAGACCCGCGACGAGCTCGCGGTGCGGCTCCCTGCGCCTTTGCGACCTCTGGCCGAGCTGGCCATGAACTATCGATGGTCATGGCTGCCGGGCGGTCCCGACCTCTTCCGGGACCTCGATCCTTATCGCTGGGGCGTGTGTGGAAGAAACCCGATCCACCTGCTCGAAGAGGCCAATGAGGAGCGAATCCAGGCTGCGGCGCGCGACGGCGCTTACATCGAACGCGCCAACACGATGCTCGAGGCTGTTCGCGCCGACCTGGCGCGGGACTCGGCTGCCGCGAATGACGCGGCCCACCCGGTCGCGTACCTCTGCGCCGAGTTTGCGGTGCACCGCTCGATCCCGATCTACGCCGGTGGCCTCGGCGTGCTTGCGGGCGACATCTTGAAAGAGGCCTCGGACCGCGCGATTCCCCTCGTCGGTGTGGGCTTGATGTACCGCCAGGGCTACCTGCATCAGCGCTTGGATGGCGAAGGACTTCAGCACGAGTTCTGGACGAGGACCGATCCGGTGCGGCTTCCCGCCGCCCTGGTGACCAGGGACGGCCGGCCGATCTTGATCAGTGTCCCGATCGCGGGCCGCACGGTGTTCGCACAGATCTGGCGCGTAGATGTGGGCCGGGTTCCGCTTTATCTGCTCGACAGCGAGCTTCCCCAGAACAACCGCCTGGACCGGTGGATCACCACCCGGCTTTATGTCGGCGACCACGCGACACGGCTGGCGCAATACGCCTTGCTGGGTGTCGGCGCGGTGAGGGCACTTCGCGCGATGGGCGTCGAGCCGGGGGCAGTCCATCTCAACGAGGGACACGCCGCCCTGGCCGCGGTCGAGCTGGTGCGCGAGCACATGGAGAGCGGGAGCGACCTTCCCGACGCGATCGACCGGGCTCGAAACACCGTGACTTTCACGACACATACCCCCGTTGCCGCCGGCAACGAGTACTACGGAATCGACGAAGCTCTAGGCATCCTTCGCGGCGCGCTGGAGCTGCCTGGGGTCGGAAGCGGCCCCATGATCGACCTCGGGCGCTACCGATCGGGCAGTGGCGACTTCGGACTCGCTCCGCTCGGGCTGCGTTTGAGCCGGGTCGCCAATGGCGTAAGCCATCGCCATACCGAGGTCGCCCGGGAGATGTGGAAAGGCCTCGATCCCGGCCGGCCGGCCGACTCCCCGATCATCGGGATCACCAACGGCGTGCACCTCCCGACGTGGATCGCGCCGCCCATGCGCGAGCTGCTCGACCGCCATCTCGGCTTGGGCTGGATCGAGCGAGCCGCCGATCCCGCCACGTGGGCGCCGGTCGCCGCAATCCCCGACGCAGAGCTGTGGGAGGCACGCCGCCGCCAGCGCGGGTACCTGGTCGAACGAGTGCGCGACCGATCTACGAGTGATCGTCTTTCCCGCGGCGAACCGTCGTGGTTCGTGGAAGCAGCCGCGAGGACGTTCGACGACAAGGTCCTCACCGTCGGTTTCGCCCGGCGCCTGGCTTCGTACAAACGGCTGCACCTCCTGGTCCACGACACCGTGCGCTCCCTCGCGCTGCTGGGCGGGCCTCGGCCGATCCAACTCGTGCTGGCAGGCAAGGCGCATCCCCAGGATGGGCTGGCCAAGGGTATCGTCAAGCAGCTCTTCGCCCTCAAGTGGGCAGAGGGCGTCGCCGGCCGCGTGACCTTCCTGGAAGACCACGACCTTGAGATGGCGGCGCAGTTGGTGGCGGGCTGCGACGTGTGGATAAACCTCCCTCGACCTCCGCAGGAGGCGTCGGGAACCAGCGGGATGAAGGCCGCCGTCAACGGAGGGCTCAACCTCAGCGTGCTGGACGGATGGTGGCTGGAGGGCTATGACGGCGTGAACGGTTGGGCGATCTCGACTCCACAGCTGGACGAGGCGGGCCAGGACGCTGCGGACGCGGACGCCCTATACCGCCTGTTGGAGCAAGAGGTCATACCGATGTTCTACGAGCGAGACGCCGATGGACTACCAAGCCGGTGGCTCTCCCGGATCAGGCGGTCCCTGATGACGATCGGCCCGCACTTCAGCGCCTCTCGCATGGTGGCGGAGTACCAAACCACGGCCTGGCAGCCGATGCGCGTCCCAGCCTTTTCAGACCACTGATTCCAGCGGGTGTGGGCCGCTAGCCGCCAGCTGTTTCTCGGCGCGACCCGCGTGCGACCCAGTTCCGCGACGTCCGGTCCCAACGCGCGCGCACGGTTGGTTGATGGCCGGCTCCGGCTCGGCCCGCCGCAAGCGACCATACGAACCGGCTTATGGCGAACAGTCTGGACATCGCAGTAACTCAACTCCTTTGGCTGATATGGAATTCCAGCTCAGTGTGGGCATGAATTCCGTCAATGACATCGGTTGAGGCACACGATTCGCGCCGTCCGCGTGTGTGTGGCCGTCAGGAAACCTCGGCCCGAAGCTCCGCATCAATCGCGCCGATCACCGTGTCGAGCACGTCGACGACGTGGTCGATCTGCTTTTCGGTGATCACAAAAGGAGGCGAGAGAGCGATGACGTCTCCAGGCAGCGGGCGCACTATGACTCCCCTTGCGAGCGCTGCAGTCGAGACTCGTCTGGCGAGTCCGACAGAGACGTCGAATGGAATCTTTGATTGACGGTCGCGCACGAACTCGAGCGCGGCCATCAGGCCCAGCCCCCTGACGTCGCCGACGATTTCGTGCACTCGCAGCCTCTGCAGCCGGTCCTGAAGGTAAGGACCGATTTGCGCGACTCGCTCGATCAATCCCTCGTCTTCGATGATCTGGAGGTTGCGGAGGCCGACTGCGCACGCTGTCGGATGGCCGCTGTAGGTGAAACCGTGCTGGAACGGCCCTTTCACCGATTTGAGCGTGTCGTGGACCGAGCGCGTGAACATGACCCCGGACAGCGGCAGATAGCCGCTGGTGATCCCCTTGGCGAAGATCATCAGGTCAGCCTGCACATTCCAGTGCTGCAGCGCGAACCAGCGCCCCGTGCGTCCAAAACCGGTGATCACCTCGTCCGCAATGAGCAGCACGTCGTGCTTGTCGCAGACCGCGCGGACCAGCGGGAAGTAGTCGGCGGGCGGCACGATCACGCCTCCGACGCCCTGCACCGGCTCAGCCACCACGGCCGCGACGGTCTGCGGACCGGCATCGAGGATCACCTGCTCCAGGGCCTTCGCATAGGCTGCGCCGGCGGAGCCGTCTCCCGAATAGCGGTACTGGCTGGGCGCCGGAGCATGGAGGAAGCCGGGCGCCAGCGGCTCGAACCCCTTCCAGAAGTTGGCCAGGCCGGTGGCACTGGTCGCGCCGTAAGTGAGACCGTGATAGTCGCGAAGGCGAGACACGATGTTGACCTTCTCGGGCTGCCCGCGCAGCTTCCAGTACAGACGCGCGATCTTATAGGCGGTGTCGTTGGCCTCGGCGCCGCCTGACGCGAAGTACGTCACCTCAAGTTTTCCGGGTGCGATCTCGGCCAGCTTGGCCGCGAGCCGGATCGCGGGCGCCGTGCCGAAGCCGCCGTACGCGGAGCTGAAAGCCAGCGCTTTCATCTGGGTCGCGGCTGCGTCGGCCAGCTCGTCACGTCCATAGCCGACGTTGACGTTCCACAACGAGGCCATGGCGTCGATGTACTCGCGCCCTTCGACGTCGGTGAGGGTCGCGCCCCGGCCACCGGTGAAGATCAGCTGTGGGACCGTTCCCGCCGGCGCGCCCAGGTCCCCCTGGGGGTGCAGCCAGTGCGTGCGGTCCAGCTCGTAGAGCCGGCTCGCCTCGTCGGGCGAAAACTGGGTATCCGCCACGTCTCTAATTCTCCACGCCTCAGACGCTGTCCGGCGAAGAGGTGTCGAGCGTACCTGTCAATACCGCCCTAATCGCCTGCCAGGATGGCCGCCCCTTCGGCAGTCGGTGGGCGGCCAACCACAGGCGCCGGCACACTCGAGATCACGGTGAGTGGGATCAGCTCGCCCTTGCGGTAGCCGGCGTCATCGGCGGTCGGAATGAAGATGTGCAGCAGCCCGATCGGAGTTCCAACCGAGTTGGCCAGCGGAATGTGGAGGCGGGTGACGCGCCGCTTGACTCCAGGCTCGGCCGTTCGAACGATCAGCTCGGTGGCGCGCTCCTCAGAGAGGAAGCCGAATCCCTGGATGTATGGGCAGTCGAGCGTGCACACGAACTCTCCGCTCGCACGGCGCCCGCGCACAAGTGCCGGGCACCGCCGGCCGATCGCAGCTCCTCTCTGCCGTCCGAAGAACGTCTCGGCGGCGGCATTCCACGCCACCACGATGCCATCGAGGTCCACGACGAAGGCGGGCTCGCCGATCGCCTCGACCAGGACGGGCACGTGCGCAGGCTCGATCGATCTCATCGCCTGCATACCCCCACCGTAGGCCCAGGCCCCGCGGCGGCACAGGGTCCAACGGCCCAAGGTGCGCAGGATCGTACTTCGAGTTGGGGCCGTCCGCCCTGCCTGCGACAGGGCATCAGCCTCTTCTGGGAGGGCCCGATTCGGTCAAGACTCGGTCTATGGACGAACGAGAGAAGCCGATCTCCCTGGTGTTGTTCTCGGGCACCGACGACAAGCTCAGCGCGGCAGCGGTGCTGGCGGTGGGTGCGGCTGCCATGGGGCGGCCCGTCAACCTCTTTCTGCAGTACTACGCGCTCGACGCCTTCCGCACCGCGAACATCGGCGCCGACCACGCCCTGTCTCCTGAAGCGACGGTCACCCAGGCGCCCGTTGTGCGGGCTCATCCGGGACAGCACTGGAGCGAGCTCCTGAGGCAGGCCAAGGACGTCGGCGAGGTGAACATCCAGGCCTGCGCGCTGTCGATGGACATGTTCCACCTGAAGCAAGCCGACCTCGACCCGTTGGTGGACGGAATCGAAGGCGTCGCGGCATTCATGGCCTCGGCGTCCGACGGTCAGGTCGTATTCATCTGAGTCTGGGAGGAAGAAGTGAGCACGGTTCAAATCGACAAGACGATCGACGCGAGGGGCATGGCTTGCCCAGGGCCTCTCATGAACCTGATCGGGGCGATCCGACAGGGCACGGTTGGCCAGACATTCGACGTGCTCTCGAGCGACGAGGGCTCCAAGACCGACATTCCGGCCTGGGTGGCGAAGGCCAAGCAAGAGCTGGTCGAGGTCCGCGAGGACCAGGGTTACGCGCACTTCATCGTGCGAAAGGCGAGGTAAATGTGCTCAACGACGTTCTTGTTCTAGGAGGCGGCGTCGGCGGGACGATCGTCGCGAACCTCGTCGCCAAAGAGGTCGGCGACAAGGCCAGGATCACCGTCGTCGACACGACCGGCATCCACGTCTACCAGCCGGGATTCCTTTACGTTGCGATCGGACAGGAGAAGCCGGCTGCGCTCAAGCGGCCCGAAGCCGATCTGCTGCGCCACGAGATCAAGCTGGTCGCCGAGCGCGCGACCCACGTCGACCCCGTGGCGCAAAAGGTCGTCCTGGCGTCGGGCCGGACCCTTCGCTACGACGAGCTCGTGCTGGCGACCGGCAGCCGGACCGTGATGGAAGAGGTGCCCGGCGGAGCCGGCGCCCATGACTTCTACACCATGGACGGCGCTATCCGCCTCTTCGAGGCGCTCAAGGAGTTCCAGGGCGGCACGATCCTGATCGGCGTGGCCGGCATCCCGTACAAGTGCCCGCCTGCGCCGGTCGAGTTCGTATTCCTGCTCGACGATTATCTGAGGTCCCGCCACATCCGCGACAAGAGCGAGATCAAGCTGCTCTCTCCGCTCAACCGGGCCTTCACGATCGAAGCGACGTCCAAGCTGGTCCAGCCCATCCTCGGCGAGCGTGGCATCGAGCTCACGGGCTTCTTCAACGTCGAATCGGTCGACCCCATCGCCAAGACCGTCACCTCGCTGGAGGGGGAAACGATGAGCTACGACCTTCTCGTCCTGGTGCCGCCGCACCGGGGCCAGAAGGTGATCGAGGACTCTGGGCTCGGCGACGAGAGGGGTTGGGTCCCGGTCGACAAGAACACCCTCAAGCACACCAAGTTAGAGCACGTCTGGGCGGTCGGAGACACGACGGCCATCCCCATCTCCAAAAGTGGTTCGACCGCACACTACGAGGCAACTATCGTCGCCGCCGAGATCGCCGCGGTCGTCAAAGGCGAAGCGGCGCCCACTCACGTCTACGACGGGAAGGTCATGTGCTTCCTCGAGACCGGGCAGGGACAGGCCACCACGATCAGCTTCGACTACGACCACCCGCCGGTGTCGCCCACGCCCGCCCGCCGCTGGCACTGGGCGAAAACGCTCTTCAACAAGACCTACTGGCACACGGTCCCGCAAGGCCGGCTGCCCTAGACAAGGAGCAAGCACATGAGCGTCACGATCGCCAAGAGCCTGGATCTCAAAGGGCTGTCCTGCCCGATGCCGATCATCAAGACGGCCAAGGCCATGAAGGAGCTCGCCCCCGGGCAGCTGCTCGAGGCTTTTGCGACCGACCCCGGCTCGGTCCCCGACTTCAAAGCGTGGGCCCAGGCCACTGGAAACACCCTGGTCGAGTCGGGCCAGCAGGGAGAGGTCTTCCATTTCGTACTCAAGAAGAAGGAGATCTGACAATGAGCGTTGAAACAGTCGAGAAGCCGCCGATCGCCGAGTTCGCGGCCGCGCTCGCGGAAAAGAACAAGGCGCAGCCCGAAAAGCTCGTCATCTTCGCGTGGAGCGGCGAGCTGGACAAGATCTGGCCAACCCTGATCCTGGCCACCACGGGCGCCGCCATGGGTAAGGAGACCACAGTCTTCTTCACCTTCTGGGGCCTTTTCCCGCTGGTCAAGAACCAGGTCCGTATCACGGGCGAGAACTGGATGCAGAAGATGCTGTCGACCATGAACCGCGGTGGAGATGAGCACCTCAAGCTCTCGAAGATGAACTTCGCGGGCGCCGGCCCGGCGATGATGAGCCATCTCGCTCACGACCACCACGTGGCCAGCCCTCACGAGCTGATGGAAGCCGCCAAGGAACTTGGCGTACACCTGATCCCGTGCCAGATGACCATGGACCTGCTCGGCCTCAAGCGAGAGGACCTCATCGACGGGCTCGAGGAGCCGGCGGGCGCAACCAAGGCGCTGGCCGAGGCGCAGGGGGCGATCACCCTCTTCATCTGATGTCTACACAACTGCCCGCGATCGTGGTCACGTACGTCGAGCACGACGTCCTGCGAATAGAGGCGCGCGGCCACGTCACCTTTGCCGATCAGCCGCTCGATGATGGGGGCGACGACACAGCTCCCACCCCGACCGAGCTGTTCGTGTCGAGCCTGGGCGCCTGTGTCGCCTTCTACGCGGAGCGTTTCCTGCGCCGGCACGAGCTGCCGACCGCGGGGCTCCAGGTCACATGCAACTACCGCTGGGCGGAAAACCCTCACCGGGTCGGCGAGATCGAGCTCGAGGTCGCCGCGCCCGGCTTGACCGACGCCAGGCGCGAGGCGTTCGTGCGTGTGATCGACCACTGCTCGGTGCACAACTCGCTGCGTGGGCAGCCGGCCGTGACCCTCAAAGTTGCCTCGAGCAAGGTGGCAGTCGCCTAGGTGCGTGGACCGGGGGGAACCCCATGATGCCACCCTATGAGGCGCGGCCGGCGGAATCCACGTACCTTGCGCACGACCGTCGCCAAGCGCTGTCTACCTGGCAGCTGCGGATTGCCAGAAGCATGGTTCCCAGTCCAGTGCCACCTCGTGTGCACACGACCATGGCGCCCGAGCCGGGGACCTGGGACGCGCGGCCTCTGCCCGCCGTAATTCTCCCGAGCCCGGCGGTCTCCGGGCCGTCTGAGGATGCCCCCGATGCGGGCGATTCCTGGACCTCGGCGCTGCACCGCAACACGCCCGTTTCGCCATCCCCGACCCTGGTGGCGCTGCGCACGCTGGCGGTCGAGGCGCCGCTGGACGCGGTCCGCATCCACAGGATCCTCGAGCAGAAGCAAAAGGACCGGCGACCTGCTGACGAAGCGTCAATCGCAGCATCGCTCACCCAGATGACTCCGGCCGCCTATGAGGCTTTGATCGCAGACCTCTTCCGTCGCGAAGGCTACGAGGTGCTGGCCGGCGAGGGACCGGATGCCGACGTGATTGATCTCGAGGTGCACAAGAGCCACAGGCGATACCTGGTCAACTGCCAAATTCGAGGGGTGATCGACATCGACCTGGAACCGTTGATCGAGATGGCCAAGGTCGTCAAGGCCAACGGCGCCAACGGGGCCTTCGTGATCGCCGACGGCGAGTTCAGGTCCGACGCTCATGGGTACGCGTGGTCCAACGGTGTCGTCCTGATCGACCGGCCCCTGCTCCATAACATGGTGATCGAGCTCACCCTCGAGGATCTCCGGAAGGAGGGACTGGGATCGAAGCTAACCCGCTCGCTCCACCCCGACCGAGGCCACGAGCTGCGCCACGCGGTGCTGAAGGGCGGCAGCCAAGGTCATAAGGCCAGGGCGAGCGCCTGAGGCCGGCGCAGCCGCCTCCCGCATGCCTTTTCTCGCGGCGTCACACCTCCAGCGGTTAGATCGATACGAGATTCTGCATCGCCGACTGGGCAACCTCTTGAACCGGCTTCGAGTCGTCCCAGTGGTACGTGAGCTGGCTCACGACCTCGACCACGCCGTCCAGCTCCCTGGTCATGCGGGCGAGGATCTCGGCGTCGCTCCTGCGGTCTACCTCTCCGGTGAGAGTGACCACGTTGTAGCGGACCTCGACTCGGACCGGCTGCTCGGCTGAGAGCATCAGCGCGGGAATCAGGCGGTCGACGATCTCGTCCCGGAGCTCTTCATCGCTGCGCAGGAACACCTGGAGCAGATCGCTGCGGCTGACCACGCCGGCAATTCTTCCGCGCTCATCGACGACGATCAAGCGCCGCACGTTCCTAACCTGCATGATGCGGGCGGCGGCGGTGAGGCCGGTCGTCGAGCTGATCGTGATCGGAGGCGCGGTCATCAGGTCGGATGCGACCAGTCCGTCGGCTTTCGCCCTCTCTCTCTGGCGACGTCGAAGGTGGAGCAGGTCTGCCTCGGTCTCGAGCTCGTGCCTGCGCTCCTTGAGCAGAAGATCCGATTCGGAGACGATGCCCACGGGAAAGCCGTTGACGTCGACGATCGGGATCGCGCTGACCCGGTTCTCCTGGATCAGGCGGACGAGGAGTTTGAACGGGGTTAGCGGTCCTGCCACGTGAACGCGCGCCGTCATGACGTCGGCCACGGTCCGGCGGCGAGGCATGCCGCTCATCTGATTCGCTCCGCGACCAGGACCGGGCGGGCAGTCGCCCTCAGCAGGTCGTGCGTGACCGAACCGAGCATGAGGCTCCCGAGGTCGCCCATCCGGCTGCCGCCCACGACGATGAGGTCGGCCTCCCACTGGGCGGCGATTCCGGCCACCGCCTTGGCGACAGGGCCATCTTCCAGGACCACCGAGCTGAACTTGACCCCTGCTTCTTTCAGCAGCGTGGTGACCTCGTCGAGCGTCTTCCGGATGTCCTCATCCGGTTCGACGTAGGCAAATCCCTGGACGCCGATGATCGCCTGCGCGACGTGTACGACGCGCACTTCGGCACCGAGTGCCGTGGCGGCCGCGACGGCGGCTCGGACCCCCGGAACCAGATCGTCGCCGCCTGCGATGGCGAGCAGGACTCGCGCTGGCTCGTGATGAGGTTCCGGCACCGGACCGCGCACTATCAGGACGGGCGCGTCGACCGACCCGAGCAGCTGGTGGCTGGTGCTGTGCTGGATCATCGCCTGCCAGTCGGGCAGTCCCCGAGACCCGACCACTATGAGGTCGGCCTCGAACTCGCGCGCCGACTCAGCGATGGCAGCGGCCACGTGACCGGCGTCGGCTCGACAGATCTGGCTGCCGGCCTCGATCCCCGCCTCTCTCAGCCGCCCAACCGTCTCGTCGAGCAGCTTCTCGGCCTCGCTACGCGTCTCCACGTCCCACACACCGTGGCGGTGGTGCACTTCGAGATTCCACACGTGGACCACCCGCACGGCGGCCGACGACGAGTGCGCGATTGAGGACGTGACCGCGACCGCAGCTTTCGCCTGGTCGCTGCCGTCAGCGGCCAGAAGGATCCGGCCGAAACCATGGGTTCTCATGTCCTCAGCTTTCCAGAGCGCACTTCTCGCCAGTAGGGTCCATAGCCCCACTGGCTTTGGGCCAACTGTCGTAGATTCGCCTTCGATGGCTAGTGCCCAGGACCGAAAGGACGTGCTGCTGGAAGCTGGCCTGACCCTGGCCTCGGAACTGTCGCTCCCCGTCGTCCTCCAGCGCATCGTCGATCTAGCCGCGCAGCTCACCGACGCCCGATACGGGGCGATCGGCGTGATCGGCGAGCACGGGTCCCTGGTCGAGTTCGTGACGACCGGCATCTCCGCCCGGGAGCGGCGCCAGATCGGCGCGTTGCCGGAGGGACACGGGATCCTCGGCCTTCTCATCCAGGATCCAAGGCCGGTCCGGATCCGGAATATCGCCGAGCACGGAAAGTCGGTCGGCTTTCCGTCCCATCATCCGGCCATGCGCTCGTTCCTGGGCGCCCCGGTCCAGGCCATGGGCCGGGTCTACGGGAACATCTACCTGGCGGAGAAGCGCAGCGCCGATGAGTTCAGCGAGGCCGACCAGGAGGCGCTCGTCGTCCTTGCCACACAGGCCGGCGTGGCCATTGCCAACGCTTCCATGTACGCGGACATCCGCTCCCGAGAGCGCTGGCTCGACTCGCTCCGCGACATCACCAACCAGGTCCTGAGCGGCGCCGAACGCCACTCGTTGCTGGAAAAGGTCGCCGAGCACGCCCTCGAGCTTGCCTCGGCCGACGTGGCGACGATCATCACCGAAGGCGAGGTTCCGGGACAGCTGGTGGTGGCTGCGTCGGTCGGCGCCAGGTCGGCTGAGCTCCTCGGCCAGACGATGCCGGCGGCCAAGTCGATCTCGGGCGAGGTGATGCGCAGCGGGCGATCCCTGCTGCTCGCTGATCTCAGCGCCGATTCCCGTGCTTTCCAGCCCATCGTCCGACTGGGGCGTCACGGTCCGGGCCTGTTCGTCCCGCTTCGAGTGCCCGGCGGAGCGACCGGGACCCTGATGGTCGCCAACCTCAAGGGAGGGCGACCTTTCGATCAGTCCGCGCGACGAATCGTCGAAAGCTTCACCGACCAGGCTTCGGTGGCGCTCGAGTTCGACAAGGCGCAGGCCGACCTCCGCCGCCTGGGGTTGATGGAAGACCGCGAGCGAATCGCCAAGGAGCTGCACGACGGCATCATCCAGTCCCTGTTCGCGGTCGGCATGAACCTCCAGGGCACCGCTCTGCTTTCCCTTTCGCAAGACACCTCAGCCCGCATTGAGAGTTCAGTCGAGGAGCTGGACAAGGTGATTCGCGACCTTCGCAACTACATCTTCGGCCTGCGCCCGGGCATCCTCGCGGACCGCCAGCTCGACCAGGCGTTGCGGGTGCTGGGGCAGGAGCTCGAATCCCGCTCCCAGGTCAAAGTCACGATCGAAGTCGACGCCGCAGTCGCGGCCGCGCTGTCGCCTCGCTCGACCGATATCGTCCAGCTCACCCGTGAAGCGCTGTCGAACGTCTCCCGACATGCGCAGGCGTCAACGGTTCAGGTGAGCCTCCGGCGCCACGGATCAAAAGCAGTGCTGGTGATCGAAGATGACGGTGTCGGGTTCAGGGTCGATGGCGGCTCTGTCGGCAACGGCCTACGCAACATGCGCGAGAGGGCAGCGGGGCTGGGTGCGACCCTCGACGTCTCGAGCGCCGCCGGCAAGGGAACTCGGTTGCGGGCAGAGTTCCCGATTCGAGATGTCTGAACAGGGCCGAAAGGCCCACTCGGATCAGGACGGGCGGCCCAACCAAAGTCGGTGGCGGGATGCGAACATGAGATCCATGCCCAAGACGCGAATCAGGATCCTGCTGGTCGACGACCACGAGGTGGTGCGCGACGGAGTCAAGTCACTGATCAACGCCAACGACGACTTGACGGTCGTCGCGGAGGCCGGCTCGGTGCAGGAGGCGATCGACCAGGCGGTGCGGACACGGCCCGACGTGGTCGTCATGGACGTGCGGCTTGCCGACGGTAGCGGGATAGAGGCCACGCGCGAGATCCGCGCCCGGCTCGAGAAGACCCAGGTCCTCATGCTCACGTCGTTTGCCGACGACGAGGCGCTATTCGCCTCGATCATGGCCGGCGCGGCCGGCTACGTCCTCAAGCAGATCCGGGGCGGCGAGTTGATCCGGGCCATCCGCGAGGTCGGAGCGGGCAAGAGCTTGCTCGACCCGGAGGTCACCAAGTCGGTGCTCGAGCGCCTGCGCAAGGGCAAGACCATGCGCGACGAGAAGCTGTCCCGCCTCTCGGCGCAAGAGGAACGCATCCTCACTCTCGTCTCGGAGGGCATGACCAACGGCCAGATCGGCAAGGAACTTCGTCTCGCCGAGAAGACGGTCAAGAACTACGTGTCTACGATCCTCTCCAAGCTCGAGGTCGCCCGGCGCGCGGAAGCTGCGGCGTACCTGGCCCGTCACACGACCACGCCGGGCTCTAACGGCTAGCTAGCCGGGCTTCCCGCTCTCCGCTTTCAGGGCTTTTTCGAGGCGGGCCGCGATCGACTCCGCCAGCTCTTTGACCGTGGCCTCCGCCACGTTGTGCATCAGGGCCTCGTCCAGCTGCCGCCCCAGGCTCCCCAGCGGTGGCTGATACATCCCGCTCACCGTGAGGCGGGTCACGTCCCGATCGGACGGGGAGAGCTCGATCTTGCCCGTCATCTCGGGAAACAGCTTTTCTGGAAATGTCGCCTTCCAGGTGAGCGGAATGACAGTCCAGGTCGAGGTCTTCACCGGCTCACCGAGCTCTACGGTCACGCGCTTGCGAATCGGCACGCCGGCGACGTGGACGCCCACCCTCGACACGTTCTGGTCGCCGATGCGAGGTAACCACTTGCGCGGTCCTTCCAGCAACGCTTCCGAGCAGCCTTTGATGGGGTGTCCGACGTGGACAGAGTGCTCCACGTACATGTCCGCAGACTCAGACCGGGCGCCGCTTCGAACCGCCGCCCAGCCTCTGGGCGATCGCCCGGATGGGGTCGAAGTAGACATCGTCCATGCGCTCCTTCAGCGGGATGATGGCATTGTCGGTGATCTTGATGTGCTCCGGGCACACCTCGGTGCAGCACTTGGTGATGTTGCAGTAGCCGACGCCGGCCTTTCCCTTGAGCATCGGCCGGCGGTCGAGTGCGTCCTTCGGGTGCATTTCGAGGCTCGCGATGCGGACCATGAAGCGGGGTCCGTAAAAGGCGCTCTTCGCATCGTGGACGCGCAACACGTGGCAAACGTCCTGGCACAGGAAGCACTCGATGCACTTGCGGAACTCCATCACTCGCTCCACGTCTTTCTGCTGCATGCGCCATGGCTCGCTGCTGGTGGCGTCCTTTTCGCTTGGCGTGAACGGCGGGATCTGCTTGTTGACCTCGTAGTTCCAGCTCACGTCGGTGACCAGGTCCTTGATGATGGGGAACGCCTGCATAGGGCGAACCGTCAGGCTAGCCCCGTATTCGGTGATCGGCGTTTTGCACATCAGTCTGGGGAAGCCGTTGATCTCGGCCGAGCACGACCCGCACTTGGCCGCCTTGCAGTTCCACCTGACCGCCAGGTCGGAGGCCATGTTGGCCTGCACCCACAGGACCGCGTCGAGCACCACCATGCCTTCTCGCACCGGGACGCGATAGGAGACGATGTCTCCACCGCTCGAATCGCCGCGCCATATCTTGAGGTCGAGGTTCGAGATTTCCATCTGTCTGCTATTCGGTCTCCTCAGGGGTGTATCGGGCATAAGAGCGGTGGATGGCGTCCGCCAGATAACCGGGCATCGGGACCCGCTTGTCTGCGGTGACCCTCATGCCGTCCGCCGTCTTCTCCGCGATGAAGTTGACTGCCTCCAGCTGATCGTCGGTCTTCGGGTAGTCCGAGCGAGCGTGCGCGCCACGGCTCTCTTTTCTTTCGATGGCGCCGCGGAGCAGCGCTTCGGCGTTGACCAGCATCGATCTGAGGTCGGCCGAAGTGTGCCACCCCGGGTTGAAAGCGAGCGTCTTCGACCCGCCGGTGCCGCAGACCGCGGCGCGGGCGCCGATCTCGTGGATCGCGGCGAGACCCGCATCTAGCCCCGCGCCGTCTCGCACGATTGGCGCGTACTTCGTCATCGCCTCCTGGATCTCGGCCATCAGCTTGTAAGGGCTCTCGCCCGCCGGCCGGTCGAGGGGCGCCATCAGGGCGGCGATCGCGCCCTCTACCTCTTTCTCATCGAGTGCGGCCTGAGCCGCCTTCGCGTCTGCCTTCGCAGCCGCCGCGGCGCCCTCTCCGGCGCGCTTGCCGAACACGAGCAGGTCGCTCAGGGAGTTGCCGCCCAGCCGGTTCGCGCCATGCAGCCCTGCCGCGACCTCTCCCGCCGCGAACAGCCCGGGAACGGTAGTGGCGCCGGTCTCCGCGTCCACGCGCAGGCCGCCCATCGCGTAGTGGATGGTCGGGGCGACCTCCATCGGCTGCTTGGTGATGTCGACGTTGGCCAGCTTCAGGAACTGGTCGTACATCGAGGGCAGCTTGCTCTTGATGAACTCGGGCTTGCGGTGGGTGATGTCGAGGAAGACTCCGCCGTGCGGAGACCCTCGACCTGCCATGACCTCCGAGTTGATGGCGCGGGCGACCACGTCACGCGATGACAGCTCCATCCGCTCGTGGTCGTAGCGCTCCATGAACCGCTCGCCGTCCTTGTTGCGCAGCACGCCGCCCTCGCCGCGCACCGCTTCGGTGATCAGCAGGCCCCGCACGCCGGCCGGCCACACCATGCCGGTGGGATGGAACTGCATCATCTCCATGTCGCGGAGCTGCGCGCCGGCCTCGTACGCGAGCGCGGTGCCGTCGCCCGTGCTCTCCCACGAGTTCGAGGTGACGCGGTACATCTTGCCGGTGCCTCCGGTCGCGAGCAGGAGCGCGGCGCAGCGGTACAGGATCAGCGAGCCGTCGGCGCGGCGGTAGCCGAGCGCGCCTGCGATTCGCCCGTTGGCTTTCAGCAGCTTGAAGACGTTGACCTCCATGTGGACTTCGACGCCCGGCGCGTGCACCGCCCGGTCCTGGAGGGTCCGGATGAGCTCGAGTCCGGTCCGGTCGCCGATGTGCGCCAGGCGAGGGTATGTGTGTGCTCCAAACGGCCGCTGATGGATCCGTCCCTGCCAGGTGCGGTCGAACACGGCGCCCCAACGCTCCAGCTCGAGCACTCGCTCGGGCGCTTCCTTGGCGTGAAGCTCTGCCATGCGCCAGTTGTTGATCAGCTTGCCGCCCTTCATGGTGTCGGCGAAATGCACCTCCCAGCTGTCCTGGTAGGCGACGTTGTGCATCGCCGCCGCGACACCGCCTTCGGCCATGACCGTGTGCGCCTTGCCGAGCAGCGACTTGCAGACGATGAGGACGCGAAGGCCTTGCTCCGCCGCTGCGATGGCGCCCCGCAGCCCGGCGCCTCCAGCGCCGAGGACCAGGACGTCGGTCTCAACCGTCTCGTATGTCGCGGCGCTCAGGAGATCCACCTCGGGTCGTGCAGGACGCCGGCGAGTAGCAACCGGATGTAGATGTCCGTGCCGGCGACCGAGACCAGGCTTGCCCATGCCCACCGGTCGTGCTTGATGTTCAACACGGTCACGCCCTTCCACAGCCGGAACCGCGCCCTCGAGGCCAGCGAGCACGAGAAGCAGTTCAGCTCTCCGCCGGAGAGGTGGCGGAAGGCGTGGCAGCCGAAGGTGTAGCCCGACAGCAGGAGCACGTTGGCCAGCATCAACAGGCTGCCCAGACCGATCCCGAACCGCCCGCCGAAGTTGAACGCCACGATCGCGTCGAACCAGAGGAACGCGACCTGGACGACTGTGGCGTAGAAGGCGAAGCGGTGGAGGTTGTTGAAGACCCAGGGAAACGCGGTCTCGCCGCGGTAGCGTCCGCGGCTCGGCTCAGGCACGGCGCATGAGCGCGGGTGCCAGAAGAAGGACCGGAAATACGCCTTGCGGTAGTAGTAGCAGGTGAGGCGGAAAGCGAGCGGTGCCCACGCGACCCAGATCCCCGGAGGGATGGGGCCGACTTTGATCAGCGGGGAGTAGAACGGGCTGAGGTACGGCGCGAAATAGCCCTGCTGCTGGAAGAACACCACCCAGACCGCGAAGATGCCGAACAGGCTGAGCGCGACGACCACGAAGCTCGGGTAGAGCCAGTTGGGGAGGGAGCTGTACGGATTCTTGACCGATGTGGCCGGGGCTGCGGGGTTCGCGGTCGAGGAGGAAACTGCCACTTCCGTTGCATATCTAACTCTCTTCTGCAAGTGAACGTGGCAAAAAGAGAGCTCCGGCGAGACGTTCCCACCGGAGCTTGCCGTCCGTGTTAGATGTCAAGCAGGCGCTTGCCCGCTCCTTGCCGAGACCGCGATTTTGGGTGTGACCGTGTTCGTCTCGGTCTTGCGTGCCGCGATAAAGAGCTCGAAGACAAGCGCTCCGAAGACGCCGAGCGCCGCGATCAGAAGCCCGATTCCTGCGTAAGTGGCGTAGACGCCGAGCGTCCACCAGCCCCAAGAGTTGAGCAGCGTCGCGCGCAGCATCTCACCGGTGAAGAGCGTCGTCTTCTGACCGTTGAGTGTTGCCACGTTGGCCTGAAGTGTTGCGTAGTTGGGGTCCGTCTTCGACGCAGCGGCTAGTGCGGCGTTAGCGGCGGTGATCTTGGTGCCGATCGAGGCGTAGGTCGAGCCGCCGGCTACACCCTCCAGGTGCTTGCCGAGGAAGTCGTTGGCGTAGATCTTGGCCTGGTCACCGGTGACCACCTGGTTGCCGGCCTGGTCGCGGATCTCCGCGGGGAACTCCGCCGGGTCGAGCGCGCCGCCCGTCTTGATCTGATCCGCGGGCGGGAAGTAGACCTGCTGTGCGCTGAGCTGGTCCTTTACGTAGCCGGTCACGAAATTGCCCTCATAGAAAGCAAATCCCGCGGCCGCCGCCAAAACTATGACCATTGCCGATTGAAGGCTGATGATCCGCCACCTAATTGCCGAGTTCATGTCGTTTCCTCCTAGTGTTCCCTCATCGAGGGAGTTGTTCTGAGTGAGCGTCGGACGGCTCATGACCTCAGTGAACAACCCGCCGCGCAGGTCAACGACTGCCGTTCGGCCCTCGCCGATGGGGGCCCAGGGCCCCACTCGAAAGGGGACTATCGGGCAGTGCCCAGCCCTCCGGCGGTTGCATGCAGAGTCGAAGGGCCCCCTGAAGCGAGGCCAGAAGCACCTGTCTGACGCGCTCGGCGTGTAGGAAGTTGAAGACATGAAGATCTCGGCCGTGATGACGCGCGCTGTGGTTACCGTCGCCCCGCAGGCGGGCGTCAAAGATGCCGCCGCCCTTTTGGTCGGAGCCAGGATCTCGGCGCTTCCCGTGGTCGACGAACATGGGGCGCTCGTCGGCATCGTGTCGGAGGCCGACCTGATCCCGATGGAGGCACGGTTCGATCCGCGTTCGCAAGCCACCCCGTTGGCGCCGACCGCGGGCAGCGCTCCAGTGCACGTCGCGGATGTGATGACCCGGAACGTCATCACGGTGCAGGCCGAAGACGAGGTGGCACATGCGGCGAGGGTGATGATCGAATCCGACATCAAACGCGTCCCCGTCATGCAGGGCTCGCGCCTGGTTGGGATCCTCAGCCGCCACGACCTTGTGAAGGTGATCGCCCGCCGCGATGAGGACGTCCAGGCGGAGCTCCAGGCGCGTTTGCGCCAGGCGGGGATCGGCCTCCCCGAAGGAGCCGTGACCGTCGTCGGAGGCGTCGCGGATATACGGACCGAGGCGCGGACGCACACCGGCCGGCTGGCCGAGTCGGTCGCGCTCGCGGTGCCGGGCGTGCTCGAAGTCCGGTTCGGCGCCTGAACGCTCGAATGGCCACAGTCTCGAGCTCGCCGCAACCTGCTGTGATTTCACCCGAGAAGCCTCTGCGCGAGCCGCCCTCCAGCCCGCCCCTCGAAGGCAACTCGGTGGCGATCCTGCTGACCGTGCTCGCCGCCGTGGTGGCGGGCTCGGTGCTGTGGCTGGCCAGGGAGCCTTCGCTCGCCGATCTCGCCTGGGCCGCGGCGGTGGTGGTCGCCCTGGTCCCCCTCGGGATCTCGGTGGCCCACGACCTCTGGCACCACGAGACGGGCGTCGACCTGATCGCCCTCCTGGCGATGGCCGGCTCGCTGATCCTGGGCCAGTTCCTGGCCGGCGCGGTGATCGGTCTCATGCTGTCGGGCGGCCAGGCGCTCGAGAGGTTCGCCAGCGCGCGGGCGCGCCGCGAGCTTTCCTCACTGCTGTCGCGCGCTCCCCGCGTCGTCCATCGCTACGAGCAAGGTGAGCTGACCTCGCCGGACATCGCAGAGGTGAGAGAAGGAGACCGCCTGCTCGTCAAGCCCGGCGAGGTCGTGCCGGTGGACGGGCTCATGACCTCGGAGGCCGCGGTCCTCGACGAGTCGGCGCTGACCGGCGAGTCGATGCCGGTCGAGCACCTGATCTCGGATCGCGTGCGCAGCGGCGCGGTCAACGTGGGCGCGCCTTTCGACATGCGAGCCCTCACGACTGCCGACGAGAGCACCTACGCCGGGATAGTGCGTCTGGTGCGCGAGGCGCAGGACTCGAAGGCGCCCTTCGTGCGCCTGGCCGACCGCTACGCGCTCTGGTTTTTGCCCCTGACCCTGGTGGTGTCCGCCGTGGCATGGTTGATCTCCGGCGACCCGGTGCGCGCCCTGGCGGTGCTGGTCGTCGCCACTCCGTGCCCTTTGATCCTGGCCGCGCCGGTCGCGATCGTCGCGGGGATCTCGCAGGCCGCGCACCGCGGCGTGATCGTCAAGGGCGGCGGGGCCCTGGAGACGCTGGCGCGCGTGCACACGCTCGTCTTCGACAAGACGGGCACGCTCACCGCAGGGTCGCCTCGTGTCGCATCGGTCGAGGTGTTCGGGAGCGTCGACCCGACAGAGCTGCTGAGGCTGGCCGCTTCGCTCGACCAGGTTTCGCCTCACGTGTTCGCTGACGGCATAGTGGTCGCCGCGCGCGAGCGGCAGATCGCCCTTCATTTCCCCGAAGGGGTGATGGAGCATCCGGGCAAGGGCATCGACGGGGTCGTCGACGGGCATCGCGTCGCCCTCGGCCAGGCGCGCTGGCTGCAGGACGGCAAAACGATGCCCGAAGCCGCCGACGACGTACGCAAGCGGATGGCGGCGGACGGCGCCTCCGCCGTGTTCGTGGCGGTGGACGGCGCGATCTCGGGCGCGTTGATCATGGTCGATCCTGTCCGAAGTGAGACCCCGGAGGCCCTCCGCATGCTGCGCCAGGCCGGCATCAGCCGGATCGTCCTGCTGAGCGGGGACCGCAAAGACGTCGCGCAGCAAGTCGGTGGCGCGCTCGGCGTCGACGCGGTGCTCTACGAGCACACCCCGGAGCAGAAGGTCGACGCGGTGCGGCGCGAGCGCAGCAGCGCGGTCACGGTGATGGTCGGCGACGGTGTCAACGACGCCCCAGCGCTGGCGGTGGCCGACGTCGGGATCGCGATGGGCGCGCGGGGCGCGACCGCCTCATCGGAGGCGGCTGACGCGGTCATCGTCGTTGACCGTCTCGATCGGGTCGCCGAGGCGGTGCTCATCGCCCGCCACGCCCGGAACATCGCGGTCCAGAGCGTCGTCGCCGGCATGGCGCTGTCCATGGTCGGGATGCTCCTGGCCACGGCCGGCGTGCTGCCGCCGGTGGCAGGGGCGTTCTTTCAGGAGGCCATCGACGTCGCCGTCATCCTCAACGCTCTACGTGCGCTCGGAGGGGTCAAGGTCCCGGAATCACAAGGCCGATAGACACTCGCCCCCGAGGGCGTCCCCGTCGAAGCTGTGGTCACCATGATCGACCGACGTGGTGCACGCGGCGTGCGGGACATCGGCGTCCGGACGAGGCGCACCGACCGATCTGATGTGCCGCCGACGCCGCACGGTCTGCCGGCCTGGATCACCACGTTCAACCAGCGCTGGGTGGACCACGTGAAGAAACAGTCGAAAGACGGCGGGAACAGGGCCGCCTGAGCTCGAGTCAGCGGGCGCCGAGGGGCTTTCTCTCCACGCCGGGCTCGAGCCGGATGCGGGCGTCGACGGCCACCGCTCCCGACACGTGGACGACCACCGGGTTGAGGTCCATCTCGGCGATCTGGGGGTGCGCCTCGACCAGCGCGCTCACGCGAAGCAGGACATCCTCCAGCGCCGCCACGTCCACCTTCGGCGCGCCCCGGTAGCCGTCGAGCTGGGGAAACGTCTTCAGGGAGCGCAGCATCCGTCCGGCCTCACCTCGCGTGATCGGGGTGATGCGAACCGCCACGTCTTTGAGCAGCTCGGTCGCAGTTCCGCCGGCCCCGCACGCTAGCACGGGCCCGAAGTGCTGGTCCTGCACGACCCCGACGATCATCTCGACACCGGGCTCGACGATCGGCTGCACCTGGAAGGCCTGGACGGGATGGCCGGCCTGCGCGAAGCTCGCCGCCATCTCCTCGGCTGCGTGTTCGACCGCGTTCGACCCCTTCAGACCAAGCCGCACGCCTCCCGCATCTGACTTGTGCAGCACTCCGGGTGCAATCGCCTTCAGCGCGACTGCAGACCCGAGCTCGTGGGCAGCACGTCCTGCGTCGCGAGCGCCGGCCACGATGCGGGTCTCGACCAGCGGTATCCGGTAGCAGGCAAGGAGCTCTGCCACGGCGGCGGCCGACATCCAGCCGCTCTCCTCGGCGAGCGCCGATGCGATGACCGCCGCGGCCCGGTCACGTTCGATCCCATCGAGCTCGGGCAGAGGCTCGTCCGGAAGGGCGCGCCATGCGGCATACCTGGCGGCCAGCGCAAGCGCGCGCCCCGCCTCCTCGGGAAACGGGAAGTGCGGGATGGAGACGTTCCCTGAGCGGATCAGGCGCGGCGTGCTCTGCTTGGACATGAACACGCTCAGGAGCGGCATCGGTCGGGGCAGCTTCTTGGCCGCCGCATGGATCGCGCGAACCACCTCCGAGGGTCGCGTGACCAGCGGCGGGGTGAAGACCACGATCAACGAGTCGATCTCCTGGCAGCCGGCGAGGATTCCGATCGCCCGCTGGTAGTCGTCGCCCCTGGCCGCGGCCAGCATGTCGACGGGGTTGGCAGTCGATCCCGCGCTGGGCAGGAAGCCGGCGAGCTCGGCCCGGACGGCGTCAGGCAGCGGCGGAACGACCAGGCCCGCAGCCTCGCAGGCGTCGGCGCAGAGAATCGCCGGGCCGCCCGCGTTGGTGAGAATGGCGACCCGGTTGCCTGCAGGCAAGGGCTGGCTGCCCATGAGCAGCGCGGCGTCGAACAGCTCGGCCAGTGTGTCCGTGCGAATGACGCCGGCCTGCTCGAACAGCGCGTCGATGGTGACATCGGAAGCTGACAGCAGCGCGCCCGTGTGAGAAGAAGTGGCGCGGTTGCCGGCCTGGGTGCGGCCGCCCTTGACCGCGAGGATCGGCTTGGAGCGGCTCACGCGGCGCGCGATGCGCGCGAACTTGCGGGGGTTGCCGAATGACTCGAGGTAAAGCATGATCAGGTCGGTTTCCGGGTCAGCCTCCCAGTACTGGATGAGGTCGTTGCCCGAGATGTCGGCCTTGTTCCCGACCGACACGAACGACGAGACCCCCGACCCGAGCGCCTGCGCACGCGCCATCACGGCGATGCCGAGGCCACCGCTTTGCGAGAGAAAGCCGACCCGCCCTCGCACGGGTTTGTCGGGCGCAAACGTGGCATCCAGCCTTACGTCCGGCGCGGTGTTGATCACGCCCATGCAGTTGGGACCCACCAGACGCATGCCCGACTGGCGGCAGACATCGACGAGCCTTCGCTGCAGCTCGACGCCGGGCGCCCCGGCCTCGCCAAAGCCGGCCGAGATCACGACCAGGCCGCGGACGCCTTTTTGCGCGCACTCCTGCGCCACGCCCAGCACCGCCGCGACGGGGACGACTATCACTGCGAGCTCGACGTCTTCTTTGATGTCCAGTACGGACCGATAGGCGGTCAGGCCCTCGACGGTCGGTGCGGAAGGGTTGACCGGGTACAGCGGGCCGTTGAACCCCACCGCGACCAGGTTGCGAAACAGCTCGGACCCGATGCTGCCGGGAGTGTTCGAGGCGCCGATCACCGCCACGGACCCCGGGGCGAGGATGTGCTTCACCGCAGCCAGCGCGGCGATGCGCTCGCGGTCCTCGAACTGGCGGAGCGCATCTGGCGTCAGGGCAGTCGGGATCTCCGCGTGGACCTCGCCGGGCTCGGAGCGCGAATGCACGGGGAACCCGCTCTGGCGCAGGACCTCGAACATCCGATGGTTCTCCGGGCGCACCACGGCCTCGAGCACTTCGAAGCCCGCAGAGGCGGCCGCCTCCGCCAGCTGGCCGAGCAGGATGGTGCCGAGGCCGCGGCCCTGGTAGGAATCCGCCACGGCAAGGGCTAGCTCCGCCTTCTTCGGCCCGATAGCCGCATACATCGCGTGACCGACGAGCTCGCCCCCGGGGCCGGCCGTGGCGATGATGCCGTAGCGCTGCCTGTAGTCGACGTTGGCCATCGACTTGGCCGAAGAGTCCGCGTTCGCGACCGCTGCAAAGAAGCGCAGCACCCGTGACTCGAGCGAAAGCGACGAGAAGAACGCAGCCAGGGCCGCCTCGTCCCGGGGCTGGATCGGTCGCACGGCAAGGGTGGCGCCGTCGCGCAGGACGATGGTAGCCTCGCGCTGTCCCGGATACGACACGGTCACCCGGCTAGTCCCATGCAACCACCGTACCGGAGCGGCGCTCTATCAAAGGAGGGTACGAATGCCTCCTCGCGAGCGGACTAATGGCTCGCGTAAACCGTGGACGTTTAGCGCCAAGTGTATGGGAGTGGGCGACAACGGTTGGAGGACGCTCAAGATTGCGGCCGTCCTGACGTCGGTGACGGTCGTGCTTTTTGCTGCCAGCATTGCGCTTCAGCC
>Ga0307373_10001324_pt1 | contig 46489 bp, 34 predicted proteins | sample OX2MG_FD_202534 | JGI IMG/M metagenome (GOLD analysis project Ga0307373, IMG submission 202534) | Soil microbial communities from Risofladan, Vaasa, Finland - OX-2 | ecosystem: Environmental > Terrestrial > Soil > Coastal area > Acid sulfate soil | place: Finland: Risofladan, Vaasa | collected...
GCCCGGCTCTGACGTGTTTATCGCCGTGCTCCGGGAAGAAGTGATTTCGACGGTCAGCCTGATTTCGGACGGGCCGCTGGGCCTGCCGTTGGAATCGATTTACGACGATGAATTATCGCGGTTGCGCAAAACGGGCCTTCGCCTGGGCGAGGTTTCGGCATTGGCCGACCGGCGCCGCCAAATGTCGCGCACGCTGCCGGTGTTCGTCAAGCGGATGCGGTTGATGGTCCAAAGCGCGCACCGGCAAGGGCTCGATCGGTTGTTGGTGGCCGTTCACCCGCGTCATGCCCGCTTCTATCAACGCTTCCTCAGCTTCCAACAACTGGCCGAGGAGCGTTCGTATCCTTTGGTCTGCAACAATCCCGCCGTCGCCTTGTACTTGGATTTCGCACAGATCGATCGCGATCATCCGCCCAACTACGAATTGTTTTTCGGCGAGCGGCTGCCTGACGAGCAGGTGCTCTCCCGTCCCATGTCGCCTGCGGATGCGGTGCATTTTGCGTCGGCCCGTCCTGTACAAAAACGTTGTCCGACGGAACCGCGGGCGGAGACTGGGGTTAGTTGATGCCGGCGAAGTGGGCGATGGTCGCGGCCAAGGGCCGCGGAAGAGGTGCGAGGTCGGCCGGCCGACGCACTTCAGGTCCGAGCGGCGAGGACAGCGCAGCTGGGACCGCCGATCGCCATGAGAAGGCCGGTCGAATCCCGGTTCAGGCGGCCTGCCGATAGTAGTGCTTCAACAGTCCGCCCAGCCGTTGTCGACAAACAATCGCGCCGTTAGCGACCTCCGCGGGCGGCTCTTCCTCGCCGAAGCGGCGCAGACGGGTGTTGCCCACGCCTTGATGAGGGCGTTCCTCATTATAATACGCCACGTATTCGCCGAGGATGTGCCGCAAATGCGCTTCCCCGAACACGATGAAATGTTCCAGGCATTCTTGCTTGACCGATTGCACCCAACGTTCCGCATAGGCGTTCAAATTCGGCGCCCGAGGCCCGACTTTCTTCAGCTCCAGGCCCTCGGTCTTCAAGATCGCGTCGAACTCCGCGGTGAACTTCGTGTCACGATCGCGAATCAGCAGCGTCGGCTGCTCGGGCAATTCGTCGAAGAACGCGTTCATGTTCCGAGCCTGCTGCGCCATCCAGGCCGAATTCGGGTGCGGCGTCATCCCGGCGATCTGCACGCGCCGCGTGGCAATATTGATGAAAAACAGCACGAAGAACTCGACCAGCCCGCCCTTGGTCCAGACCTTCTTGGAGAAGAAGTCGGTGGCCCACAACGTTTCGGCGTGACGCTTCACGAACTCGTCCCACGTGCCCTCGCCCCGCTTGGGTCCGGGATCGAGGCCGTGCTCCTTCAAGATATTGACGACCGTCGAGCGCGACACGCCGTTGATGCCCAATTTTTTGAGTTCGCCCAAAATCTTGGTGTAGCCGGCGCCCGTCTCGCGGGCGATCCGAAGAATCAGTTCGCGAATCTCGTCCGCCGTGCGCTTGCGGCCAACCTGGGCTACCTTGCCCACCGACTTCGTCTCGCCGCTGGCCCAGCGGGCGAAAGTCCGCGGCGAAACGATCGTGATGACCTCGTTCAGCTTCTTGCCCAGCGGCTTGCCGTACTTCACCAGCCGCTGTCGTTCCTGCGCCGTCAGCCGCAAGCGGCCGGGGGCTCGCTGCCGCAGAATCGCCAGTTCTTCCTTTTGGAACTGCACGACCTTGGTCAATTCGTTCTCCGTGAACTGGGCCAAACGCTTCAGAAACGCGCTGTACAGCTTGTTCGTAGGTCGCATCGTGCTAAAATCCGCAAGTCCATGCTAGCATCCAAGATGACAACGTTTTTGCACACCGCAGTCGCGCCGTCAAGCTGCCCGCTGCCGCCCAGTTCCGCGAAAAAAGTCTTCGCACTCCCGCGACGAGCGACGCTCGCCGTTAACCCAGCCCGTCCGGGCCAGCGGTCGCTATCGGCTCTCGCCGTGGTCGCCGTTAACTTGAGTGTCGCAGGCGTTCTGCACCCATCTCTCCCACCCGCCGAGAGTTCGGTTCGAAGAGAGTTCTGCACAGGGAGATCACGGCGATTCGCGCGACCATCGCGGCAGAGATTGGGTTGAGAATCGACGTAGAATCGATATGTCTCAAACCACGCCTGCTGCTCCTTCGCCGACCAGACAAACTCGGCGTTACAGGCGCCGCATCGAAACCGAGCGTCGAGATACCAATGCCGCGGGGCGACGGTGTAATCCTGAGCCTCGACATTCGCGCGAATGGCCGTTGAGAAGTCGAGATCGATCGCCCCGAAAAAGAAATGCAACGGCATTTTTCTCGGGTCGGTATCGCCGAAAATATCCATGTCTCTTCAGGTATAGAGCACGCTACTTCCCGATACAATACAACGCCCGATCCGTCCTCAAGAACAACCTTCCGCCGCTGATGGCTGGGGTGGCGTTGGTGCGGCTGTCGTCGTCTTCGAAGACGTTGTGGGCCAAGAGCTCGAACTTGGGCTGGGCCGCGATCACGTAGGTTCCGGCGTGCTGCGAGACGAAATACAGCGTGCCGCCGGCCAACAACGCCGACGACCAGATGCTGCCGGGCCGCGGTTCGAGCCGCTCTTGAAACGCCGTTTCGCCGGTGGCGGCGTTCTGGCAGCAGATGTAGCCGCCGTTGTCGCTGGCCCAATACAAATGGCCGTCGTAGTAGACGGGCGAGGAAACGTTCGAGCCTTTCTGCTCCTTCCAGACGGTGTTCGACGCGGTGACGTCTCCGCTGCCGCCGGTGCGAACGGCCAGCGACGTGTGCCCGCCGCCGATGGCGTACACGACGCCGTCGTGCGCCACCACGCTCGGGCAGACGTAGCGATGCACGCCGTCGGCGTCCCAGAGCGGCTTGCCCGTGCTGGCGTCGAAGCTGAGCAGCCGCGATTCGACGCTGACGACCGCCTCGGTGCGATCTTTTCCGGCGACCAACAGCGGCGTATCCCACGCCGCGCGCACGCCGCCGGCCCGCCAGACTTCCTTGCCGTCGAGCTTGTCGAGCGCCACGAGCGTACCGCTCTCGACGCTGGCGTTCACCAGCAGCAGTTTGCCGAACAACACGGGCGAAGCGCCCGAGCCCCAGCCGTTGACGCCCTCGCCAACGTCGGCGTGCCACAACTCCTTGCCGTCGAGATCGAAGCAAAACACGCCCGACTTGCCGAAGAACACGTACAGCCGCCGGCCGTCGCTCGCCGGCGTGCTGCCGGCGTAGCCTTGATACGAACCTTCGCCTTGGTACTTGTGCTCGGGCAGCTTCGGCTCGAATTCCTTACTCCACAGTGTCTTGCCCGTGCCGCGATCGAAGCAGAGCAAGTGGCGCCGCAGATCTTTCTGATCGCCGGCGTTCGGCTCGAGCCCGTAGCCGCTGTAGCAGGTGACGAAGACGCGGTCGCCGACGACGATCGGACTCGACGAGCCGGGGCCGGGCAGATCGACCTTCCAAGCGATGTTTTCGCTCGACGACCAACGGACCGGCAGATTCTTTTCGTCGCTGCTCCCCATCCCGCCCGGCCCGCGAAACTGCGCCCAATCGGCGGCGAGGGCGGGCATATTCATAAGCCAAACGATAAGGACAACACCGGTTGGAATGCGATATTTCATGGCAAGCTTCCTCTGAAGGATAAACGCACCGGAAGATCACGAAAACACGAAAGGACGAAAACACGAAAAATCAGGAGATCATCTCGCGCTCAAAACGTGAGGCCAGTTTCTCCTCGTTTTGTGAATTCCTTTCGTGCTTTCGTCCTTTCGTGCTTTCGTGATTCTGCCCGACTCAAACTTTTTCAATGCGGGTTCTTTCCAATCATCTGCGTCAAGTTCACTCGATTTCATCAGCCGCTTTCCGAATACTCACGGTTTCGCGGCGCAGCGGCCGCCCTGGCCGGGCGCCGGCGTGCCGGCCGCGGTCGAGCACGAGTTGGCCGTTGACGATCACGTATTCGATCCCTTCGTTGTACTGAAACGGCTCTTCGTAGGTCGAGCGGTCGATCACCTTGTCCGGATCGAACAGCGTGATGTCGGCGAACTGGCCAACGCGCAACAAGCCCCGGTCGCGCAACCCCGCCTTGGCGGCGTTCAGCGAGGTCATCTTGCGCACGGCGTCTTCCAACCGCAATAGCCCGCGCTCGCGGACGTAAACGCCGAGCACTCGCGGGAACGTGCCGAAGTTGCGCGGGTGCGGGTTGCCGCGGCGCAGCTTGCCTTCGATCGCATAGGCCGAGCCGTCGGAGCCGACCGAGCACCACGGCTGCACCAGCGCCAGATTCATGTCTTCTTCGGTATGGTGGGCGTAGACCGTGCCGACCGAGCCGCCTTCTTCGATCAAGAGGTCGAATAGCTCGTCGAGCAAATCGGCGTTCTTTTTGTTTTGCGTCCGCAGGGCCATTACGCGGTCCATGGTCAGGCCCTTGAAGCGATTGTCGCCGCTGACGAGCATCCGGCTCCAGTCGCCGCCGACAGCCGTGTAGTGGTTGTACCAGCCGTCGATGCCCTCGCGAATATCGCGCTTCATCTTCTCGCGTTCGGCGGGATCCTTGAGCCGTGAGACCATCTGCTGCGTTCCGCCCTCGTGAGCCCAAGGCGGAATGATGCTCGACAGGTTGTTGTTGCCGCGGGTGTACGGATAGACGTTGGCTTGCACGTCGACGCCGCGGCGGCGAGCCGATTCGATCAACTCGACGACTTCGCCCATGCGGCCCCAATACTTCCGATCGGCGATCTTGAGATGGATCACGTCAACCGGCACATCGGCCCGCTCGCCGATCTCGATTGCCTCCTTGACCGACTCGAACACGCCCAGGCCTTCGTTGCGGATGTGCGTCGAGTAGATGCCGCCGTAGCGGGCGACGACCTTGCACAACTCGACGATCTCGTCGGTCGTCGCCAGCGAGCCGGGCGGCATCATCAATTGGCTCGACAGGCCCAAGGCGCCGTCCTGCATCGCTTGTTCGACAAGCGACTTCATCGCTTCGAGCTGTTCGGCGCTCGGCCGCTCGAACGACTGGCCCATCACGCACTGCCAGACGTTGTTCAGCCCGACGTAGGTCGCCACGTTCGTCGCCACGCCGGCCCGCTGGAGCGCCTCGAAGTAGCCGCTCAAACGGTTCCAGCCGAGCGTGGCGCCGACGCTGGCCTGGCTGCGGGGCAGCAGCTTGCCTTGGTACGGCGCCGTCGAGTCCCCTTCGCCGAGGATTTCGGTGGTCACGCCCTGGCGGATTTTGCTCTGGGCGTCGCCATCTTCCAACAGCAGGTAATCGGAGTGCGAGTGCATGTCGACAAAGCCCGGCGCCACGACGAGCCCCTTTGCGTCGATCTCGCGGCGCGCGGTTGCGCGATCGAGCTTGCCGAGAGCGGCGATCCGGTCGCCGCGCACCGCCAGATCGGCGTAGAACCAGGGATTGCCCGTGCCGTCGACGATGCGGCCGCCGCGAACGATCAAATCATATTCGGCCGCGGGCGGAGCGGCCGACGCGATGCGACAGGCGATCGAACAGAGCGACAGGGCGACGGCAACGATCGGTGCAGATTTCATCGGTCTCTCGCTCGGGGCGTCAAGTTGCTGGGGTGGAAATGTTATACCCCAACTCCGGCCGCTGTGCCTCTTACGGCTAAAAGGAGCTGAAAATGCCCGAGAATCTAGGTTCGCGCGAGCGATTGCGTCGAGTTAAGATAGGGATGCGGGGCCCGATCGATCGCGAGGATCGCCCAATGGACAAACAAGCCCGTCAACTGATGGACGAGTTACTCGCTTTCAAATCGAAGGCCGAACAGTCGGCGCAGGACCCGCGAGCGGCGGGAGAGAAGATGTTGGAAGCGATCGATTGTCGTCAGAAGCGGCTTGAGCAAGGCCCCGCGGAAAATCGGGACGAAGCGCGCGACGATTAAGGGCGCGATCGACGATTAAGGCGATTCACGCGGCGAGAACGGGTTCGCGCGGTTGGTTCTGTAGGGAACGCCCTCTGTGGCGTTCCGACTGACGCGCTGTAGGGCACACCCTCTGTGGCGTTCCGACGGCAGTGCGTTGGATTGCCGATTGCAGCTTCCCGGAACGCCACGGAGGGCGTGCCTTACAGTTCCCGGAACGCGACGGAGGGCGTGCCTTACAGGCTTCCCGGAACGCCACGGAGGGCGTGCCCTACAGGCTTTTGCCGCGAACGTCTACTTACGCCCTTTTCATTCGGTGCGACCTTGGCCGGCCTTGCTCCGGGCGTGGCCAGTATCTCGCCGTGCAAGGCCAGCCGGAAAGGTCGCACCGGGTTTCCGTATTTCGACCGTGATGGCCGAAACATCGTCCGCCACTTATCAGAACGGAATCGTGGGCGTGGGGCGCGCGCAAAAGGCCCCAAAAGAGGCTGCTCTTGATGCGGCTACGAGGGCGAAAGAATCGGTTCGCGGGGTTGGATCTGTAGGGCACGCCCTCCGCGGCGTTCCGCGATAGCGCGAATCGACGCGATTTCTGGTCTTCACGGCACGCCACAGAGGGCGTGCCCTACAGGCGTTGCCGCGCCTGACCATTTCATACGACCGGCGCGACCCGTTCGATCAGTCCCGCCTCGAGACACCGCCGCGCGGCCTCTTCGAGAACCGGCAAAGCGACGCCGCTGCGCTGGGCGATGGCCAACTGATCTTGCGAGCCGTCGGCCAGATTCAGCAGCCATCGCAGGGCCGTAAGCGCTTCGTCGCGGGTGGTGGGCCCGCCCAGGCTGGGATAGAGCCCATAACGGCCTAACTGCGGTTCGCCGCAGGGCAACGTCCGCCGGTAGGTCGCGTTGGCATCGAGTACGCCCAGCACGGCCAGATAGGCGTCGACCGATTCGACCAGCGAAGCGAACGAAATGAAGTCGCGGTTGTCGAGCGAGGTATGGTACTCGGGATACGAGCCGTAGATCGAGCGGGCGATGACGCCGACAGGCAGATCGAAGCCGGGCGAGCAATACTGCCGCTCGTCGCTGCCCGAGGGATCGAAATCGAGCACGCGGAGCGATTCGCCTTGAAATCGGCGGAGTGCGTAAATCGCCGCCCGATCGGCCGCCGAATGGCCGCGGCGCGAACGCTTGTAGGTCAGCGGGCCGCGATCGCCCACGCAACTGGCGACGTAGCCGGCGACCAGCCGCCGGCGGAAATGTTCGCCGTAGCGGGCCAGATACGCCAAGCTGCCGATCGTCTCGGGCAGCCAGACGAAGCGATAGGTCAGCCGGCGCCGCTCGATGGCAGCCAGCCGCCGATAAAGAAACGCAGCCAAGAGCGGCCCCGACAGTTCGTTGTTGGCCAGCGACGGATGACAGGTGTAGGTCGAAATTATTACTTCGTCCGGCTCTTCGCCCGGCAGCACGGCCTGCGACAAGGTCAGCGAGCCGTCAACGTGTTCCGTGTCGACGACTACCTGGTACTGGCCGTCGGGAAGCCGGGTTCGCATCGCGTGCGGCAAGCAAAAGCCCCACCGCGGCGCGTAGTAGCTGGTCACGTAGGGGATCGCTTCGGGCGCCTCGGGCAGGCTGTAAAGATGGGCGTCAAGTTCCTCCCGCGAAAGCGTGCCGCGAAACGCGATCGAATAGTTCACCAGGTGCAGCGTGTGCTGGGCAACGTCGGCGATGCGCCGGCCGTCGGGGCCGACCACATACGCCTCGCGGCAGATCCATTCTTGGGGCACGGTCCAATCGAAGCACTTCGTTCCCGAAGGGATCTCGATGCGTTCCAGGGGAACCAGTTCGCCGAGAATCTCGTGCGTGCGCCGCACGCCTGCGCCCGTGATGCTGCGCAGCAAAGGCCAGAGCCGATCGAAATACGCGGCGATCTCGCCAGGCGTTTCGCGCAGCGGACACTGCGCCAGCCAAGGCAGCTCAGACCGTCGATCCGTTTGCATCGAGCAGCCTTTCGAGATCGGCGAAGCGCATCGTCCGGCTCAATTCGCCGGCGCCAAACGACACGCCCAGCGACGCTTCCAGGTGCAGCAACAGTTCGAGATGCCCGAGCGAATCCCAGCCGGGCGTGAGACCCAGCCCCGCTTCGGCCAGGTTCGCGTCGTTTGGCAAGCGGAAGAAGCGGCGCACGATTTCGTCGACGGTAATCTCCGACGGCCTGCACTCTGAGTTGTGGTGCAAGCGTCTTGCCTGACGTTCGGCGGGCGAGACGCCTGCACCGCAAAGGGCCGAACTCGGTGAATCGCCGTTCGCTAAAGATCCGGCAGTTGGCTGCGGCTCGCCGCGCGGCTCATGAAAGCCGAACTCGCCGCGGCGCCGCGAGCCGGGCGCCAGCCGCAAATACCGGCCCGGGCGGCGTTCGGGCGTTTCCAACTCGTCGACGATCGCTTCGGCGACCTCTTCCGCCAGCAGGCATTCGGCGTCGTCGGGCCGCCAGGCTTGCGAAAAGTCGCCCAGCACGAAGCCGGGCGCCACGATCGAGCCGAACAAGCCGTAAGGCGAATAGCGCTGATCGAACGCGCGTACGTAGCCGGCCGCCGCTTGCTTTGCCGCGACGTAATCCTCCCAGCCCGGCTGCGCGTGATCGACTGCGGTCGAGCCGATCAGCAGCACTCGGCCCTGTTGCCGTGCGAGCATTCGCCCGAGCAGCGATTCGGCCAGTTCGCGAAGCGCGGCGTAGTTCACTTCGACCAGTTCGCCGAGCGCGGCGTCGATCGCCGGGCTAGCCGCATGCACCAAGGCCGTGGCCGCCGGCAGCTCGGCCAGGCGCTCGATCAGCTTGCGGCGTTCGCCGGCCGTCGCCAAATCGCCGACGAGTGCAAACGCTTCCGCCCCGTCGCGGCGCCGCTCGTGCGCCACGGCTGCGACTCGTTGGCCGTCGCGGCCCTGTAAGATCAGCTTCCATCCGCGCCGGGCCAGCGTGCAAGAAACGGCTCGACCGATCTCACCCGTCGCGCCGGTCACGAGCGCGACGCGAGCTTCGCACGCGTTGCCGTGGACCGCCTCCATCGCGCCGTTGCAGGATTCAGCCTCGACGTCGTCGCGCACCCGGACGTGCAGGCGGCTTTCCAACAGCACGCTCGCGCCGCGGAAGGCGATGACTTGCAACCCGAGCGTGCGCAGCGCGTCGTGCTTGGAAACGATCTTGGCGGAGTACTCGATCGGCCGTTCGTAGTCGACCGGCTGCAGGGCTCGCAGTTGGCAGCCGAAGACCAGCGAACGGCGGCCGGGCAGCAACATGCCGGCGATCGCCGACAAGGGCGCCGCAGCCAACTGCAGCGGCACGATCGGCCCGGCGAAACCGCTGCGCCGCGCGTAATCCGCGTCGTGGTGCAGCGGATTGCGATCGCCGCTCAAGGCCGCGAAAGCCGCGAAATCGTCGTACGAGAACCGCCGGGTGAAATGGACGTATTCGCCGACCGCGAAATCTTCATAGGCTCGGTCGCCGCGAGGCGTTGCACCCGCCCGGCCGTCGGCGCGCGCCAGGCGAACTTCCGGCGGTTCGCATGCAACGTCTTCCATGTCGGTCATGCGCCGGCGCCCTGGGAAGTTTCGCGAGCCTCGATAATTTCCAGCCACGGGGGCAGCGGCACGGCGCTGCAGCCGAGATCGAGCCGCCAGCGGCCTTCGGCGCCGGCCGGCTCGAAGCCGTGATCGCGATACAGCGAGCGGATCGGGGCGTTGCGCTCGGTCGGCGTGATGAGGCCGACGATTTCGCGTACCGATCGCCGCGCCGCCTCGCGGCAGAGCCAGGCCAGCACGCCCGTTTCCAGCCCGCGACCGAGCACGCGGCACGACAAGAGCAACGTATCGATCTCGGCCGCGGCGTTTTCGCCCGCATCCCAGCGGACGACGAGCACGCCGACGTTCTCGTGCGGCGAAAAGCGGTCGGCCAGCCCGATCACGTACACGCCCGCGCCGGCGGCCTGCAATTGCTCCAGCTCGCGCCGGCTGTAGCGGCGCGAGGTGGCGTTGAACTGGTTGGTTTTCTGCACGAGTTGCTCCGCCCGGCAGGCGTTGCCGGGGTGCAAGGGCGCCAGCTTGAGGCGGCTTTCGAGCCAGGCGTAAAAATCTTCGGGCCGCTCGAACGCTTCGCGCCGGCCCTGCAGCTCGCCCCGCGCCCGGTAGCTTTCGGCGCGCCGCCGGTCTTCCGCCGTCGGCGACAGGCATTCCAAATAGGGCGATTCGAGCAGCGTCGAAACGAACAGCGCGGGGTCTTCCGGCAGTTCGAGCACCTTCACCGCCGGCAGGCGCCGCCGCACAAGCTCGCGCTCGGCCGGGTTGTCGTCGACGAACAGCACGTGTTCCAGCCCGAGCGCCAACTCCGCGGCGATTTCGGCGAGATTCTGCCACTTCGGCCGCCAATCGATGCGTCTGGCGGCGAAGTCCCCTTCGGCCAGCGCCATCTCCGGCAGTTCGCGGATGGCCGCCAAGGCGTGCGGTTCGTCGTTCTTGCTGCACAAGGCCAGCGCCACGCCGCGACGGGCCAGCCGCCGCAAGCACTTTTGAAAGCTGCGATAAGCGCTGCCCGGATAGTCGCCGCCCAGCTTGAGCCCGGCCAGGCCGTCTTCGCCCAACACGCCTCCCCACAGCGTGCCGTCCAGATCGAGGGCGATCAGCCGCACGGTCTGGCCCGTCGCGGCGAGCACGAGGCCCCAGTAACGCCGGGCCAAAAACCGGCTGAACGGGGCCGAATAGGCAAAGCGGCCCAAGTGCCACAGCCGCGGATCGTAAACCGCCCCGGCGCCGGCGGCCAGCGCGGCCTGCGCCAGATCGAAAACGAAGATTTCCGGCCGGTCCGCCAGGGCCTCGCGCAACTGCGCGTTGTAGTGCGCCACTTGAGCCGCAATGCCTTCAGGATCGCTCGCGTCGAAGGCGCCGGCCGCGGTCGGCCGCACGGCGGCGAAATTCTGCACGAACACCCGGCCCGAGGCCGCGGACGCGTAAGTGCGAATCGCTGCGACATACTGGTCGAAGATCGCGTCGAGATCGTCGCGCTCGGCGAGCTCGTCCAGACTTTCGACTTGAAACACGTCTTCCAGCCGGTTGACGAAGATGCTCGCATCGGCGGTGAAGCGGCGGAGCAACGAATCGGAGGAGAGGATCTCTTGATAAAGCCGCCCGAACGGCGGGCAATAGACTTTGACCGGCCGCAGGGGCGAAAACTCGTCGCCGCCTTCCAGGACCGCGCTGCGGATCAATTCCAGGTTGGCCTGGCCCAAGAGCGCAATCCGCAACGGTTCGCCGCCGCGCGAGAGCTTTTGCAGCCGCCGTTTGACGACCTCTGGCTCGCGCACCAGGGCCAACTCGTCGCCGGCCAGTAAATCGCTGCACGCTTCGGCCAGTTCGCGGCAGCCAATCGATTCGACGCGGCCGGCGCCCAACGGAATGCTTCGAATGCGATCGGCCGAACGCAGCCGCTCGAAGAGCCGCGTGAAATCGTTCTCGGCCTCGGCGCGAAGCTGTCGCACGAACATCGTGGCCATCGCCTCGTGCTCGCCGGCGCCGAAATCGGCCGTGCCCCGGAACTCCTTGTAAAAACGGTACGGAACCTGGCGTAGTTCTTCGTAGCGGTGGACCTGCGTGCAGCTCTGCCACTCGCAGCCGAGCATGACCAGCCGGGCGTCGCGAGCTTCGAACAGCGCAAACGTCGAGTCGTCGCCAAAGGTCGTCGAATTCTTCGCGGCGCAAAGCTCCTCGGCGCCGGGCCCCAGCACGGCGAACGAATAGATTGGGTGCGGCGTGCGCCGGGCTTCCGCCAGGTCCAACGCCCATTGGCCCAACTGGCCCGCTTCGCCGGGCGAAGCGCGATGGTGATAGCGGCCGTTGCGGCAGAAATCGAAGGTGAACGTCGGCAACGCGATCGTGCGTCCTTGGCGGGCCAGCAGGCTCAACGCCCAGAGCAAATCCCACTTCAGCGTCTCGAGCGACAGGCGCAGACCGGCCAGCGACGAATGAATCACCAGCCAGTCCCCCCGACGCGGAGCCACTGCCGCCAATGCCCTGTGGATTTCCTTCCGCTCGCTCATCCGTTCCCTCGAATCGGTCGCTCGCTTTTTAGCTTACGGCATCGAGAGCGAGGCGGGCAAGGGGAAACTCAAGGAAAGACCAGGCCTGTTCAAGTCTGAGTTGATAGGTGAGGGGGGCTGGCGGCAGAGCGAAGCGATACGAGAGCGTACTGGGGCTTCGCCAAGGCTCAGCCGCCGGCCACCCGACTGTCAAAATGGCTTTGAATAGGCGCCAGCCTGTCGCCGACGCCGTCAGGCGCCCAGAGCGGCGCTGATCTGGCTCGGCCTTCACTGCTGCAAGTAGGCGAACAGATCTCGCAACTCTTGCGGCGTGAGTTTTTCCAATAGCTTCTCGGGCATCAGCGAGAGGGGCGATTCTTCGAGTTGCTCGATCTCGCGGCGTGCGACGCGCGTGCGCTGGTTCTTGGCGTCCAGCAGCGTGACGCTGGCGGCGTCCTGGGCGGCGAGCACGCCAGAGAGCACCTGCCCGGAGTTCGTGGCGAGTACGTAACTGGCGTACTCTTTGCGAATTACCGAGCTGGGATCGACGATGTTGGTCAACAGCGCCTGTACGTCGCCGCGGTTGGCCTTGGTCAATTCGGGGCCGACGTGGTTCCCTTCGCCGAAAAGTTGATGGCACGCGCCGCAGTGCTTCGCGTAGAGCGCCTTGCCGGCCGCTTTGTCGCCGGCGCCGGCCCGCAGATCGTTGGAAAAGCGGCGAACCTCGGCGAGCTTTTCTTCGGGCGTGCCCGGCTGAATGTTGCCCCACAGCTTGCGGACCAGAGCGTCGAACTGCTTGTCGCCGTGCAACGCGGCCCGCCGCAATTGGTCGAGTGGAAAGTCCTGCGGGTCGATCCGCCCTTGCTCGACTTGCTCCAACAGCGCCAGGGCCGAACTCGGCCGGCTGAACAAGGCGTCTCGCGCGTCGCTGCGCACGGCCGTAGATAGCTTGGGGTAAACGGCCAGTAATCGCTCGGTCGTTTGCTCGCTTTCGAAGCGGTTGGCCGCCGCAATCGCGGCGCGCTGGACGGGCTCTGGCTGTGCGGGATCGACGCGCCGCAATGCCGCCGTCGCGCTTTCAGGCGATCCGAAACGGGCCAGCAGCCCGAGCGCGGCGAGGAGCCCGTCTTCTTTCGCGGCCGAGTCGGCGATGATCGAAAGCAGATGCGGTTCGGCCGCGTCGAGATCGGCGACCAGCGACAACTCCAGATAAAGCGGCGTCGAGGGCGACGCTTCCCAGCGGGCGGCGATCGCTTGCTTCAATTCCGGCGAGATCGGCTCGGCGGCGTCGGCCTGTCGCTCGCTCAGGCCCTGGGCCAAAGCTGCAAAGCGCGCGTCGCGCTCGGCGCCCGTCGCCGTTTCGATCAGTTTCACGCCAGCGGCGTAAGTTTTTGCCTGTCGTTCGGCCGCGTAGCGACGCACGAGGCGCCGCGCGTTGTCGCGCATCAAGGGGCGCCGGCCGGCGCCCTCGCCCGTGAGCAACTCGACGACTTCCGACAAGTCGGAGACGGCCTTGTCCTCGATGGCCCACCACAACATCCAGGGGATGTACGGATCGCTCAGGTCGTCGTCGTGCTGGAGCAACGCGGCAAGGATGGGCAACGCGGCCTCGCTCGGCAAACGCTTGGCCGTGGCCGCCAATTGAGCGCGGACGGTCGCGCTGGGGTCGCTTGTCGCCAACTCGGCCAAAGCCGCGGCGAGCGGCGGCGACGCGCGCCGGGCATCTCCCAACAGCCGGACGGTCCAGGCGCGAACGTGCTCGCTTTGATGTTTCACGAGTACAGCGGACAAGTCGTCTTCCAAGCCGCCGCCGACGTTTAACGCCCACACGCTTTGCAGCGCCAAATCGCCGTTTTCCTGCTGTAGCGCCGACTCGCGCAGCGAGGCGTAAGTCGACGGATCACGCCGCTCGCCCAGAATCCGCCGAGCCCGGTCGCGGCGCCAGTAATTCGCGTCCTGCAATTGCTCGACGAGTGCGGCGCTCGAAAGACGCCGCGGATCGACGCCCGTTGCGGGCTCTGCCGAGCCTTTTGGCACGAGCTTGTAAACCCGGCCGTTGGAAACGTCCCAGTTCGCGTCGGGGTCGGGGTGGGCCGTCCGCTTGTCGCAAAAATCGCAGACGTACACGGCGCCGTCGGGCGACAGGCAGAGATCGGTCGCCCCGAACCACGTGTCGTGCGAATCCACAAGCAGCCCGCCAAGCGCCATTTTGATCGTCGAACCGCGCGGCTCGACCTTCCACCAAGAGCAGGTATGCCCCAAGAAATCGCTGCACAGGAAGGCGCCGCGATATGGCGGCCCAAAGGCATCGGCCAGGTAGATCGTGCCGCCGGTGTTCGGCCGGCCGGTCAGCCCGGCGTGCTGGACGCTGCCGAACCAGCCGTACGCATAGGGATTGTGCAGCGGCCCGTGCTTGCCGAACGATTTTTCGTAATAGCCGCCTTGCACGCCGTGCCAGCACAGGCCGCCGTTGGAACTGTAGATCAAGCGGCCGGCGGCGTCGAACGTCAAGCCGTAGCAGTTGCCGCCTCCTTCGCAGAATAGCTCGAACGCCTTGGTCCGCGGATGATAGCGCCACACGCCCTGCTGAAATTCCAGCCCGCGAATACGGCAGGTCGTGGTGCTGCCGTTGAGACCGTAGAGCCAGCCGTCGGGTCCGAAAGTGAGATGGTTGGCCAGCGACTGGGCGTCTTCCATCCCAAAACCTGCGAGCAGCACTTCGGGATCGCCGTCGGGCCGATCGTCGCCATCGCGGTCGACGTAGAACAACAAATATGGCGCCTGCAACACGTACACGCCGCCATCGCCGAACTCCAGCGAAGTGCAAAGATTCAAGTCGGAAACGAAATCCTTGAACAAGTCGGCCCGGCCGTCGCCGTCGGTATCTTCGCAGATCGTGATCCGGTCGGCGCCTTTGGGGCCGCGCGGCGGCGGCTCGGGGATGCGGTCGTAGACGGTGCGCGAAAAACGATCGACCTTCACCCGCTTCAAGCCCGCCGGGTTCGGGTATTGCAGGTACTGAATCACCCACAGCCGCCCGCGGTCATCGCACTTGACCAGAATCGGCTGGCGGATTTCCGGCTCGCAGGCAAAGAGCTTCGCCATCAGGCCGGCGGCGAGGGTCATCTTCTCGACGGCCTGTTGCGGGGCGTAGCCTTGGGCGAGCGCGCTGGCCGACGACAAGGCGAGCCAGCCAATCGCCGCGGCTATCGGAGCGAAACGGACTTGCGAGGGAGACGGCATGGGAATGCGTATGAAGGCGTTCGAGTTCTTTAAAGGGGATGAGGGGATGCGGAGGAGATAAGGGGATGAAGCGGAGACATGCATTTAATAGCAGCAGACCGCGACGCGATGAATGACGAACTCGCCACGGAGACCGATTCTCACCACGGAGGCACGGAGGACACAGAGCAGAAGAAGGTCCATCGAGCCGCGGATCGGTACGGATCAAACACGGATTCTTTTCTTATTCATCCGTGATCCAAACGTGCAAATCCGTGGCCCTAAAAACTCCGTGCCCTCCGTGCCGAACTTCACTTGGGAGCCGAATGAACCGCGCGCTGGCAAAACAAAATAATCTTCTCTTCCTCATCCCCTTATCTCCTCCAAAAAATTTTCCATCGCCTGGCGGCTTGCCTGTTGGATCGATGATCACTCCGCCAATCGCGTCAGCGGATTATCGCGCGCCGCCAGCGGCAGCGACACCGGGCCGCCGGCGCGGGCCGATTCGAAGCAGGCGACGATCATCTCGATCGCGGCCCGGGCTTCGACGGCGCCCATCGCCGGCGGGCGATGCTCTTCGATCGAAGCCAATAGGTCGCGGGCGATCAACGTGTTGCCGGCGACCAGCCCGCCATCGGTCAGCGTCTCGGCCTGGCCGAGGCCGGCGGAGCTGACGTCTTGCCAGGCGATCTTCGTGCGGCCGGGCGACCAGCTCGAATCGGGCAGAAACTTTAAATAGGGCAAGTAGCCCGTGCCGATCTCCAGAATCCCGGCACTGCCGAAAATCTGCAAGCCGAACCGCGAGGGCGAGCCGCCCGCCTTGCGCCGGCTGCCGAAATAGGCTGTCACGCCGTCGGGCAGGCCGTACATGGCCTGCACGTGGTCGCCAGCCAAGGGCCCGATGCCTTCGCGGCCTTCGACCACGTCGCGTTTGCGGATCGGCCGGCCTTCGTTGGCGACCGTTGCAAAGCACCACGTCGGGCCGCCGCCGAAGATGCGAATCAAATCCATCACGTGCGAACCGAGCACCCACAGATCCTCGCCGCCGCCGCGGGCGTCTTCCTTGCCCCGGCCGCGCAGCTCCAGAATCTGGCCCAGCTTGCCTTCGGCGATCAGCTTTTTCGCCGCGGCGATTTTGGGGCTGACGTGCGTCTGGTGCGCGATCGCCACGCGGGCGTGCGTCATCTCGCTGGTGCGGACGATATCGTCGGCTTCGGCCAGCGTGCGGCACATCGGCTTTTCCATGAACACGTGGATGCCGCGTTCCAGCGCCGCCATCGCCATCGCATGATGCCGGTCGAGCCACCGCGGGCAGATCGCCACGATGTCAGGCTTGGCCTCGTCGAGCAGCTTGCGGTAGTCGGCGTAGGTCTTTTTCACCGCGAGCCGCTCGGCCGCCTTGGCCAGGCCGGCCGGATTGTCGTCGGCGACAGCCACGATTTCCGCTTGAGGAATCCGCTGCCAAACGACATCGATTCCATGGCCGTAGTCTCCCCGGCCACTGCTGCCGATCACCCCGATGCGATATTTTTTGGCTGGCATGATTTTGTTTTTCCAATACGCAATTGATTTGGAATGGGAGGATGCACCACGGAGGCACGGAGGACGCGGAGGAAAAGCTTGATTGAGCCACTGTTTCCTTTTGGTTGCGGCCGAAGGCCGCGCTGGGTGAATCCGTGGCCTAAAAAACTCCGTGCTCTCCGTGCCTCCGTGGTGAATTCCCCGGTTCTCGCGTTGCGGTCTGCATTTCCATTGCATTTCTCTACTTCATCCCCCTCAACTCCTCTTCATCCCCACATCCCCTTTCAAAAAACCTCGCCGCAGTCCTCGGCCTCAAGCTCCCCTCGGCGCGGCCCAGTGGTTTTCGCGATAGACGCGGCGGACGAGCCGGTTGGCGTCTTCGTCGCCGACGACCTGCTCGGCCAACGGGTCGAAGTCGAGCGCGCGTCCGGTGCGGGCGGCGATGTTCGCCAGGTGGACGATCCCCGCGGCGCGCAGCCCGACGTGGACGTCGGCGGCCAACTTCTGCTGCTTGCCGCGAATGCAATCGAAGAAGTTCTGATGGTGGGCGGGCAAGTCGGCCCCGCCTTTCTGCTCTGCCAGCAGCTTGTTGCGCGGGCCGTACAGTTTCCAGCCGACCGTGTGCCCCATGATGAGCACGCCGTTCTCGCCGTAAAACGCCGCGCCGTTCTCGTAGCCTCCTTGCACGTAGGGCGACCAGATGCGCTGCTCGAAGATCAATTGCTTCTTACGGCCGAGCTGGCCTTCGAGCGGGTACTCGCAGACGGCGTACTGCGTGTCGGGGAACTGCTGATCGTCGTCGAAGAAATATTTGCCGCCCAGGCAGGCGACCGTCGACGGATGCGTCTCGACGCCCAAGCCCCACAGCGCGACGTCGATATCGTGAACGCCGTCGTTGCCGATGTCGCCGCAGCCGAACTCGTACCACCAGCGCCACACGCCGGGCAACAGGTTCGCGCGATACGCCGCCAACGGCGCGGGGCCGAGCCACAAATCGAAATCCAATTCCGGCGGCGGCTCGCTGGGCGAGGTCTTGCCGATCGAGCGGCGCCGCTGGCTGTTCCAGGCCTTGGCGACCAGCACTTCGCCGATCTCGCCGGCCTTCACCCGCTCGATGCCTTCGCGGACGCAGGCCGTGCTGCGGCTTTGCGTGCCGACCTGCAACAGCTTGCCGCTCCGCTTGACGGTGTCGGCCATCAGCCGCCCTTCGCGAATGTTGTGGCAGCAGGGCTTTTCGACGTAGACGTGCTTGCCGGCATCGAGGGCCAGAATGGCCGCCGGCGCATGCCAATGGTCGGGCGTGGCGATGAACACGGCGTCGACGCGCGGATCGTCGAACACTTTCCGCATGTCCTTCACGGCCTTGGCCGCTTTCGACGTCCCCTCGACGACCTTCTTGGCCGCCGCTTCCAGCCGGTTCTGATCGACGTCGCAGACATAGGCCACTTCGACGTCGCTGCGCTTGGCCAGCAGGCCGAGGTGATTGCTCCCCATCCCGCCCGGGCCGATCAGCCCGACCACCAGCCGCTCGTCTTTGCCCGCTTCCTCGGCCGAGGCCGCTTGAGCGGCGACGCTCAAGCCGATCGTGCCCACGGCCGCAGTTTTCAGAAAATCGCGCCGCCCGCTGGCATTCATCTGGGTCGTTCCTTCGCTTAAAAGGCGTTATGGACCGTTCGCCCGCCCCATCGATGGTACTGGATGCTCGCCGCAGAGCAATCTTTTCCCGTAGGGCTGGCTTTCCAGCCTGACGGGCATCAGGGTGCGTCAGGCTGGAGAGCCTGACCTACGTATTCGCCTCGGGCGCCGCCGGCAAGTTGCAGACGGCGCGCCAGGCGCCGTCGGCAAGCCGGGCGACGATGCCGATCAGCCGCCCGTCGGGACCGAAGGCCGCGCGCTCCTGGCCAACGGTCGCGACTTCGCCGGCTTCCGCGGATCGAATCACGCGCAAGCCGTTGGCGATGCGGCGGGCTTCGCTCGCATCGAAGCGGATCGCCGGCAGATACGCCACGGCGCGCTCGGGCGGCAACAGCCAGCGAGCAAGATTCTCCGGCGTCAATTGATTGGGCGGGCAGGCGTCTTCAATGCGAAAGTCGCCGATCGCCGTGCGCACCAGGCTCGCCATCACGGCATGACTGCCCAGCAATTCGGCCAAATCCCGCCCCAACGAGCGGACGTAAGTGCCCGAGTTGCACTCAATGTCGACAGTCAGCTCCGGGTACTCGTATTGCAAAACTTCCAGGCGGTGGATCGTCACCGGGCGCGGCTGCAACTCGACCTCTTGTCCGGCACGCGCCAGGTCGTAAGCCCGGCGGCCTTGGACCTTGAGCGCCGAAAAAGCCGGCGGACGCTGCATGATTTCGCCCGTCAACCGCCTGGCGGCGCGATGGATTTGGTCGAGCGTCGGCCGCGGGGCCTCGGGATGAAACGTGAGTTCCCCCTCGATGTCTTCGGTCGGGCTGCTCTGGCCGAGCCGGAAGACAGCCAGGTATCGTTTCGGCATCCGTTGGACGTATTCGATCAGGCGGGTCGCCGGGCCGACGCAGACCGCCAGCACGCCTGTGGCCAGCGGATCGAGCGTGCCGGCGTGGCCGGTCTTGGCCGGCCGTACCAGGCGTTTGACGACGTCGACCGCCTGCCGCGACGTGATGCCGCGCGGCTTGTCGAGCACGATCAGGCCGCAGCGGTCCATTAAAAGCCGCCCCGATCGAGGATTTCGAAGTCGTACAACTCGGCGATTTCCTGCGGCGACTTCTCGGCCAAATTCGTAAACCGCCGCGCCAGTGCGCCCGCATCGGCCACGCCCAGCGACGCCAGCAAACGGAGCTTGTAGTTCAACAGCGCGGCCAGGTTCGCCGTCGTGTTTCGCGCGTGGCCGGTCGGGTACATCACCAGCCCGCTCGACAGCCGGCCGAACCGCTCGTGCTCGATTTTCAGCGAGGTGGGAATGCCGTCGGGATACTTGGCGTCGTATTCGGGGCCGCCGTGGCGAAACTCGATCTTCTCCATCAGCCGCCGCGTGAGCGGATGGTGCAAGCTGGCTTGGTTGTAGTCGGACGGTTCGAGCATCAGCTCTTGCCAACTCGTGCGTTGGGTTTCGATCGCCTTGCGCAGCAGCGTGGCGATGATGTAGACCATCGAGTGGTCGGCGCTTTGCCGCGTCTGCGGATCGCGCTTGGCCGGGTCGCCGATGATGCCCAGCGCCGGTTGATAAATCTCGATCCGCACGCCGCGAAGTCCCTTCTCGTCGGCCGCCAAGGCCGGGTGCTTTTCGAGCAGATCCATCAAGCCCTGAATCGCGCCGGCCGATTGGTGTTCGTACAGCCCGAGCTTGAAGTGCATGCCCATCACGGCGAAATCGGCGCCGCCGGCAGCCAGTTGCAGGTCGAACGGGCTGGCGTGCTTCTCGGCCGGTTTTTCGAACAAGCAGAAGATCGCCTCGGGGTTGCGAAAGATATCGGCCGGACCGACGAACCCGCGCATCGCCCGCCGCACGCTGAGCACGGCGACCTCGGCGCTGATGGCGGCCGAGGCGCCTTTGGAATCGGAAAGCTGCTTGCCGGCCCGGATCGCCCGGAACGGGATGTAATGGGCCACGACTTGGCCGACGGCCGATTCGATCTGGTCGACGCTGGCGCCCAGCACGGCGCCGAACACGACCGCCGAAGCGATGGCCCCGTGAACGACGTGGTCGATCTTGTGGTCTTTGAGCGAAAACACCTCGGCCAGCCGGCCGCGTATTTCGTCGATCGCCAGCATGGCCAACATGGTCGCCCGCCCGTCGAGCCCGCGCAACTGCGCGGCCGCCACGGCCACCGGGTAAAAGTCGTTGTGGCCGAACTCGCCGCGAGTATCGCCGCGCGCCGGGTTGTAGCCGAAGTTCGTGCCGTTGGCGTCCCATTCGCGCACGGCCGAGCAATTGGCCAGCACGGCCTTTTCCGGCGCCACGCGCACGCGCGAGCCAAGACACGTCGCCGCGGGCGCCTCGCCGGCAACGGCGTATTCCAAAGCCTCGCGCCGGAGAACGACCGGGGCATTCGTGCCGCAGGCCAGGGCCGACACGCCGCAAGCAATGCTGTCGAGATGGAATTGCTCCAGCCGCTCGAGCACCGTCGGGCTCGGCTGGCCCAAGCGCCCGGCGAGGAAGTCGATTGCATACTGGGCCAGGCCCCGAGCCTGGTTTTCGGTGCGCGGCAGAAAGACGTAGTTTCTATCCATCGGCATCCGTCTGATGTCTGACGCCAGCTTGAGAGATCATTCTGCTTTTCTACGCCCCCTCTCGCTCTTTTGGATGCGAGAAATCATCGCCGGGCTCTCCCGGTGCTTGCCGCCGCATTGGATTACGGGTTCCTCTTCTCTGTTCCAGGCGGTCCTCAGTTGCGTTTTTCGGTCGCATGTTATCGTTCTCGATGCAACTCTACTTGCCGGCGACAGCGTGCGCCACAGCCGGAACAGAGAAGAGGAACCCGTAACGGCGCCAGCACGACGTCATGCCTCGTCTGCCAAAAAGCAGGACGTTCTCTTTAGCTGGCGGCAGACAGCATTCCACATTCCACGCACGAACTTTTCCAAGGGTTGATCCCGAAAAACGCGGCAAACCGTATTGCGCCCCGTCATCATAACCCCTGGAAGCCCTTGTTCTAAGAGGCTACGATGAAAGTCTATGCAACTCGAACAGCTCGGCCCTTACAAGATCGGTCGCACGCTCGGCCGGGGCGGCATGGGAACCGTCTATGCCGGCGTGGCGATCGAAAGCGGAGAACCCGCGGCCATCAAAGTCCTTTCGGAGGTCATGGCGCGCGAAGAGGGATTCCGCGAGCGGTTCGAGGCCGAGATCGAAAGCCTGCGCAAGCTGAGCCATCCGAACATCGTCAAGCTGTTCGGCTTCGGCGAGCAAGACGGCCACCTGTTCTATTCGATGGAACTGGTCGAAGGGCGCAGCCTCGAAGAAGAGTTGCAGTCCGGCCGCACGTTCGATTGGCGCGAGGCGACCGATCTGGCCATCCAGGTCTGCCGGGCGTTGAAACACGCCCACGACCGCGGCGTGATCCATCGCGACATCAAGCCCGCCAACTTGCTGCTGGCCCCCGACGGAACGATCAAGCTCTCCGATTTCGGCATCGCTAAACTGTTTGGCTACAGCGGCATGACCGCCGACGGCGGAGTGTTGGGCACCGCCGAATACATGGCGCCCGAACAAGCCGACGGCCGGCCGGTCACGCACCGCTGCGATCTGTATAGCCTCGGGGGAGTGATCTTTGCGCTCTTGGCGCGGCGGCCGCCGTTTCGCGCCAGTTCGCTCGTCGAAATGCTGCAACTGCAACGCTTCGCCGAGCCCGAACCGCTGCGGCGGTTCGCTCCCGACGCGCCCGCCGAATTGGAAACCATCATCGGCCTGCTGTTGGAAAAGGATCCCGAAAAGCGGATTCCCACGGCGTTGGTCTTGTCGCGGCGTTTGGAGGCGATGAAGCACGGCCTGTCGGTGCGTCCGGCCGATCCCGATGAACCGCCGCCGGGCATTTCGGCGCCGACCAAGGTCGAGCCGCAGCCCGGCGAGCCTGGCAACCGCAACGAATATATCGCGACCGCGCCCACCGCCGCCGCCGACGGTCTGGCCGACGCGAAGTTTACGCTGGACGGCAGCGATGAGTATCGCATCGCCGGCGCCGACCTCGCGGCCACGGCGCCGAACTTGTACAAGGCGATGCGTTCCGACATGGAACTCGGTTCGGAACTGACCGCGGCGGCAACCGCCAAGCCGCCGGCCGCCGCCGGGAGCGAGAAGGCTCGCGAGGCCGTTGCGACGACCGCAGCCGGCGCCACGAAATTCACCACGGTCGGCGCCGACGATCATCGCCAGTTCGAAGAACCCGTCCAGGAGGGAGGCGGCTGGATCTCTCTGCAAACCTGGTTGCTGCTGGCGTGCATCGCCGCCTTGGGGTTCGGCGCCTGGTATCTTTTGCAACCGCCGACGCTCGATCGTTTGTACCAGCGAGCTTTGCAGGCCGAAGAGCAGGGCCGGCTGGATGACGCCGAAGAGGACATTCGATCCTTCCTCAGCCGCTGCGCGAAGGGCGATCCCCGAGGCGACGAACTCGAGTCATTGCGGGATCGCATCGAAGCCGACCGCCGAAACCGGAAGATCGAGCGCTCGTTGCGCTTCCGCGGACGCGTGATCGCCGCGTCGCCCATCGAGCGAGACTACGCCGACGCCCTCAAGCAGGTCGAACTCGATCCGGAAGTCGGCATGAAGCGGCTGCGTGCGATCGTGAATCTCTACGGCAGTCAGGACACTCGCGACTCTGCGGTCACGCGGCAATGCCTCGATCTGGCGCGGGAAAAACTCCGCGAGTTGGAAGAAAACGTCAAGCAATATTCCCAAGAACACTTGAAGCAGATCGACCGTCAGTTGGACCGCGCCGACGAGATCGTTGCGAGCGAACCGGACGAAGCCGGCAGAATTCGCGAGGCCGTGATCGAGTTGTATAGCGGCAAGCACTGGGCGCAAGCCGCGGTCGCTCGGGCGCGCAGCGCCTTGGCTGCACGACCGGCGGAACCCTCAACCGAAAAAGAGTAATCGCTCGCATGACGCCCGAACCATCCGACCGTGTACCGTCGGCCGGCGCCTCCGGCGCAGCCTTTCCCACGACGCGGCTGCGCCGGCTGCGCTATCATCCGGGCGTGCGCGAACTGGTGCGCGAGACGCGGCTTTCGCCGGCCAACCTGATCCTGCCGCTGTTCGTTCGCCGCGGCCAAGGGGTGCGGCAGGAGATCGCTTCGATGCCCGGCGTATTTCAGTGCTCGCTCGACGTTTTCGAGCGGGAAGTCGAGCGGATCGCCAAACTCGGCCTGGGCGGAATCATCTTGTTCGGCATTCCCGAGAGCAAAGACGCGACGGGCCGCGACGCCTGCGACGAAGCGGGCATCATTCAAGACGCCGCGCGCGCGGCCAAGCGCGCGGCGCCGAACTTGCTCACGATCACCGACGTTTGCTTCTGCGAGTACACCGACCACGGCCATTGCGGCGTGGTGAACGACAAAACGGGCCGGATGGACGTCGATAACGACGCCACGCTGGAATTGCTCGGCCGGCAGGCGCTGAGCCACGCGCGGGCCGGCGCCGACATGATCGCCCCCAGCGGCATGATGGACGGCATGGTCGGCGCGATCGGCCGCGCGCTCGACGCCGGCGGGTATTCGCACTTGCCCATCATGAGCTACGCCGCCAAATTCGCCAGCGCCTATTACGGGCCGTTTCGCGACGCGGCCGAAAGCGCTCCGCAATTCGGCGATCGGCGCACGTATCAGATGGATCCGGCATGCGATCCGGGGCAGGCCCTGCGCGAGGTCGAGTTGGATCTGGCCGAAGGCGCCGACATCATCATGGTCAAGCCGGCCTTGGCCTATCTCGATATACTCTCCGCCGTTCGCAACCGCTTCCCCGGAGTGCCCTTGGCCGCGTATAACGTCTCGGGAGAATACAGCATGGTCAAAGCCGCCGCCGCGCGCGGCTGGCTCGACGAGCGGGCCGTCGTGCTCGAGACGTTCACCGCCATCCGCCGCGCCGGCGCCGGCATCATCCTCACCTACTGGGCCGAAGACGCGGCGAGGTGGCTGAGTTGATCGTCCGGTCTGATTGATATCGTGGGCCGGGAGGTGCACCACGGAGGCACGGAGTTCACGGAGAGGACAAAGAAAGGCGGTAAAATGTCCTGATTCAACCGCAGAGCTTTGGCTTTCGAGATTGCGAATCGCCCATTCCGCATTTTCCTGCTCCGTGTTCTCCGCGCCTCCGTGGTGCATCCCAATCAACGAGCTAAACCTATTTTCAATATTCCAAGACCATGTCACGACAACACAGCAGCCAGGCCTTCGCGCGTGCGAAACGCCTGATTCCAGGCGGAGTGAACAGCCCGGCGAGGGCTTTTGGCGGAGTGGGCGGCGAGCCGCTGTTCTTCGAAAAGGGCGAAGGCCCCTGGCTCGTCGACATCGACGGCAACCGCTATCTCGATTACATCGGCTCGTGGGGACCGATGATTCTCGGCCACTGCCATCCGCAGGTCACCGCGGCGCTCGAGGCGGCGGTGCGGCGCGGCACGAGTTTTGGGGCCCCGACCGAAGCCGAAAGCGAACTGGCGCAGATGATCGTCGACGCCGTGCCCTCGATCGAAAAAGTCCGGCTCGTGAACTCCGGCACCGAAGCCACGATGAGCGCCATCCGCCTGGCCCGCGGGTTCACCGGCCGCGAGGGAATCGTCAAATTCGCCGGCAACTATCACGGCCACGTCGATAGCCTGCTGGTCGCCGCGGGCAGCGCCGCCGCGACGCTGGCCGTGCCCAACTCGCCCGGCGTGACGGCCGGCACGGCGCAAGACACGCTGGTGCTCGAATACAACGACGCCGAAGCCCTGGCCGCGGCCTTCGCCCGGCACGGTTCGCGCATCGCCGGCGTGATCTTCGAACCGGTCGTCGGCAACATGGGCTGCGTGCCGCCATCGAGCGAGTTTCTGCGAGCCTTGCGCGAAGAGACGCGCCGCCACGGGACGCTGTTGATCTGCGACGAGGTGATGACCGGCTTTCGCGTGGCTTACGGCGGCGCACAATCGCGGCTCAAGATCGAGCCGGATTTGACGACGCTGGGCAAGATCGTCGGCGGCGGCTTGCCGGTCGGCGCCTACGGCGGCCGCGCCGAGATCATGGACCGCATTCTGCCGGCCGGCCCGGTGTTTCAGGCCGGCACGCTGTCGGGCAATCCGCTGGCGACGGCCGCGGGCATTGCCACGCTCAAGGCGCTGCGCGACGATTCGCCCTACGAACTGCTCGAACGGCTCGGCGCCCGGCTCGAAGCCGGCCTGGCCGCGGCCGCTCGCGAAGCCGGCGTGCCGCACACGACGGCTCGCGTCGGCAGCATGCTCACCTTGTTTTTCAACCCCGAGCCCGTGACCAATTGGACCATTGCCAGCCGGTGCGATACGAAGCGCTTCGCCCGTTACTTTTGGGGCTTGATCGATCGCGGCGTTTACATGCCGTGCAGCCAGTTCGAGGCGCTATTCATTTCGACGGCCCACAGCGACGCCGATATCGATCGCACGATTGCGGCCGCGCGGGAAGTGCTGGCTGAGATTGCCTAACGCGCTGTAGGGAACGCCCTCGGTGGCAATCCGTGAAGCCGCAATCGACAATCCAACGCACTGCCGTCGGAACCGCCCTGGCGGGCTTTTTCCGGCTCATTCATTGGCCTTGTCAGGCCTCCGAAAATCCAATCGTCGCATTGGCCCGCGGCGAGCCTCAACTCGCCGCGGCGGGCGCCGACTGATGTTCCAGGGCGTCTTGCAGGGTTTCTTCGGCCGTGCGCGAGTACGGCAGGCTGTGGAACCAGGTCAGCAGCGCCGCCGATAGCGCGGCGCCCACGGCCACGGTCGGCCAACCAAAGGCGTAGCCGCCCTCGGCGCTTGTTTGGGCGAACCACTCGGGAAACGGATTGCCGCCCAGATCCTTCGGGTTGAAGCTGGCAGCCAGGACCGTCAGCGAGTTGTGCGTGAGGTGGAACAGCATGCAGGGAAACAAGCTGCCGGTTTGTACGGCGAGAAAGCCGATCACCAGACCCACCGTCGCCGTGATGATCGACTGTTGCAGTATGCCGTGCAGAATGCCAAAGAACAGGCTGCTGATCGCGATCGCCCACCACTTGTGGCCGATATGCCGCAGACCCGAGAGGATGAAGCCGCGGAACGCCAATTCCTCGCAGATGGCCGGCGTGACCGCCATCAACATCAGCAAGGCCCACACCGATGGGGCTTGCGACATCATCTCGCCGACGCGTTCGGTCAGTTCCTTGTTGACCGGATAGAGGTATTGCACGAGCTCGGCGAAGCGGGCCGCCACGGGGTGCAAGCACAAAGCCAACAGCACCGCGGCCGACAGCGCGGCAAACGGCGGCTTTCGCAGCAACAGCGTCTGCCGCGGCGAACGCGTCAGCATCACGGTCATCAGCAAGGCCGGCGTCAAAATCACGACCAGTTGCGAGACCATCACCAGCGTCAACAGGTCGTGAAAGCTCTTGACCTCGGGCATCGATTGGTGCAGGGCGAAATTCATGAAGAATTGCACCAGCAAGATCAGCACGCCGCAGAACAGGGCCATCGCCGGGCTGGGCGTGTCGGCCCGGTCGCGCAGCAGATGCCGCAGCCACAAGCCCATGTCGAGCCGCTCGCTTTCGCGGAACAGCACGCTCTCGGAATTGAACTGGTCGATGGCCCAACGGATCGCCCACAAACAGCAACCCAGCGTAACGGCCGCCACCGGCGCGATGAACGGCAGGGCGTGCCAATAATTGCCTTCGAGCATCGCTCGCAACAACAGCACCACGCCCGTGACCGGAATCAGGCTGTTGCCCAACGTCAGCTCGACGCCCGGCGCCATCGGCAAAATCACCAGCGGCATCGTCACCAGCATCAAGGGCATCAGGTAATACTGACCTTCTTTGCTGCTGCGGGCGAACGCCGCCAGCGCCAGGCATAGCGCGCTGAACAAAGCCGACATCGGCACGAGCGCGATCAACAGCCACAGCGGCGTCAGCGGCGGCGGCGGCCCGACCTGCTTCGCCAGCATGCCGACCACGAACTTGCCGGTTACGCCCATGCTGACCAGGTTCAGCACCGCCGAGGCCATGCTGAACGACATCACGGTGAGCAGTTTGCCCCACACGATCTCGCTGCGCTCGGCCGGACTGCTGAGCAGCGTTTCGAGCGTACCGCGTTCCTTTTCGCCGGCGCACAGGTCGATGGCCGGATAAAAAGCCCCGGTCAAGGCCCAAATCAACAGCAGAAACGGCAGCAGCTTCGACCACACCGCGGCGTCGCGATGTCCGCCCTCTGCGGCCACGTCGTGCTCGGCCACTTCGAACGGCTTGGCGGCCGACTCGGGCAGATGGCTGGCGTCCAGATTCTGCCGGCCGATCTCCTCGCGCCAGCGATCGAGCACCAGCGAAACGCGGGTATGCGTGATCTGTGATTTTTCTTTGGCCGTGTTGAAAAAGACCTCGGGGCTGGGCACGGCCAGCTCTTGGGCCTCGGACGGCTCGACTTCGCGGCGGGCCAGGCTTTCGCGAAAGGCCTTCAGTCGCTGGGCGAAATCGGGCGGAAAATAGATCACCGCCTCGCACTCGCCTTGCTCTACCCAGCGCCGAGCCAGAGCGGCGATCTCTGCACGGGTTTGCTTCGCGTCGAGCGGAGGCTGCTTCGCTTCGAAGTTCGGCTTGGCCGGCGTCACTTCGAGCAGCTTCGCCTTGCTGGGGTCGCTGAACAAACTTGCAGAGAAACAGCCCTTGTCGATCAGCTGCGGCGTCGGCGGCAATTGCTCGGCCCCAATCACTTGCACGCGCGTGGCGTGCTCGCTGATGAATTGCAGCACCTGGAACATGCTCATGCCCAGCAAGGGGTACAAGAGCAGCGGCAGCACGGCGATCATGAACAGCGTGCGGCGGTCGCGCAATTGATCGCGGACTTCGCGGTGCAGGACCAGCTTGACGTTGTGCCAGGTCATCAGTCGTCACCCGCCGAGGCCGTCGCCGCCAATGCCCGCTCGCGTTCGTCGTGTTGCGAGATGAGCTGGAAGAACAGCTCTTCCAAATCGGGCTGGTCGTAGCGGTCGCGCAGTTCGTCGAGAGTGCCCTCGGCCAAAATGTGCCCGCGATGGACGATCGCCAGCCGGTCGCAGAGCTTTTCGGCTTCGCGCATGATGTGCGTCGAAAACAGCACGCACTTGCCGTGCTCGCGCAGCTCGGCCACGGTCTTCAACAGCGCCCGGGCCACCAGCACGTCGAGCCCCGAGGTGGCCTCGTCGAAGATCAGCACCGGCGGATCGTGGACCAGCGCCCGGGCGATCGAAACCTTTTGCTTCATGCCGGTCGACATCTTGGCGCCGAGCAGATCGCGAATTTCGTTCATCTGCAGGCGCTCGAAGAGGTTTTCCATCCGCTCGTGCAGCGTCTGTTCGTCCAGGCCGTGCAGGCGGCCGAAATACTCGACGATCTCCCAGGCGGTCATGCGGTCGTAGACGCCGGTATTGGCCGACATGAAGCCGATCTGCCGCCTCACCTGCGAGGGCTGCGTCACCACGTCGGCGCCGGCTACGGTGACCGTGCCGCTGGTCGGCCGCAACACGGTACTGATGATTCGCAAGGCGGTCGTCTTGCCGGCCCCGTTCGGCCCCAGCAGCCCGTAGACTTGCCCTGGATAGGCGTCGAAGCTGATCCCGCCCAGCGCTACCAACTTACCGCGTCGCAGATCGGCGTAGTGTTTGGTGAGTTGGTGGACGTGGATCATCGAGGGCGCCGTCCGGCTGGCGAAAGACTTGCTGAAATAATCCGTTCCCTGTCTCCGACGCAGTTCGATGGAACCACAGAGGCGCAGAGACACAGAGTTTTTCAAATGAATTGACTAAAACGATTCGGGACTGAAATGCGGCCAGCCCCAAATTTTCTCTGCCTCTTTCCCATCTCTGCGTCTCTGTGTCTCTGTGGTTCAAAACAATAACGGTCAGAGATCGTTTGAGGAGGCATCTAAGTGAATCGGATTCGAATTGTCGCGAACGTAGCGTCGAATTGCGTGGCGCGCCGCAAGCGCTCTACCTCAGCTTAGCTTACGACGGGCAGGGCCACACGGCCCCCGGCGGCCGGCTCGGCGTCGATCAGTTCGTAGAACACGTTTCGCTGCCGAGGCGCGTAGCCCAGTTCGCCGATCGCCTCTCGAATTTGTTGTAGCGTGAGATAGTGCACCGTGCCAGCCGAGGCCACGACGTTTTCTTCGATCATCAAGCTGCCCATGTCGTTGGCCCCGTACAGCAGGGCGATCTGACCGACCTTCAGTCCCTGCGTGACCCAGCTCGATTGGATATTCGGAATATTATCCAAATACAGCCGGCTGACAGCTTGCGTTTTGAGATACTCGGCGGCCCCCGCCTTGGGTACGTGCGCCAGCTCCGTATGTTCCGGTTGAAACGTCCAGCAGATATAGGCGGTAAAACCGCCCGTCTCGTCCTGCAATTGGCGCAACCGCTGGAGGTGTTCGATCCGTTCGGCCAACGTTTCGACGTGGCCGAACATCATCGTCGCCGAGCCGCGGCCGCCCAGTTCGTGCCACGTGCGGCAGACGTTCAGCCAGTCGTCGGTCATCACCTTGCCGCGCGTGATTTCGGCCCGCACGCGATCGACCAGAATCTCGGCGCCTCCGCCCGGCAGACTGCCCAGCCCCGCGGCTTTCAAACGTTCGAGCACCGTGCGTAGCGGCAGCTTGTTGACCTTGGTGAAGGCGTAGATCTCCGGCGGGCTGAAGCCGTGGATGTTGACCTGCGGAAAATGACTCTTGATGTCGCCGAGCAATTCTTCGTACCACTCGAGCTTCAACTCGGGGTGCATGCCGCCTTGCATCAAGATCTGGTCGCCGCCGAGATCGACCGTTTCCTGGATCTTTTTGAGCAACTCGCCGCGCTCGAGCACGTAGCCTTCCGGATCCTTCGGCCGGCGGTAGAACGCGCAGAAGTCGCAGACCGCCGAACAGACGTTCGTGTAGTTGATATTGCGGTCGATGTTGTAGGTGCGATAGTTTTCCGGGTGCAGCCGGCGCGTGACGGCGTTGGCCGCGCGGCCCAGCGCGACTAGGTCGTGCGATTCGAGCAGTGCCAGCCCTTCGGCCGGCGTCAGCCGTTCGCCGGCGAACGCTTTATCCAGCGTTTTCGCAATCGAAGCAACCAAGTTCGACTCCCGCGGGCGCCAGGCCCAGTTTCCGAGCGTGACGATAAAACAGTTCCAGCCCGCGCAGCTCGCGCGGGCCCAGGTAGAAATAGAGATTGTCGCGCAGATACGACACGCATTCGGGTCGCGACAAGCCCAGCGGCGCCGCTTCGACTTCGGCGATTTGGTCGAGATGCGCCAGGCCCGCATCGCGAGCCTGCGACAAAGCCTCGCCCAGATCGCCCAGTTCGACGCCGGCTCGGGCCGTCCACATGGCGAATACGAACGGCAGTTCGGCCCAGCGACACCATTCGTCGCCCAGGTCCCAGACGGCCGCAAAAGGTCCGCCCGGCGAGCGCATCGCCCGGTCGCCGATCAACAGCACGGCGTCGGTCTTGGCATCGGCGGCTGAGGCGCCAATCGGCAGCGGCTCGAGCCGGGGCTCGACGCCGAACCGCTCCTTGAGCAGAATTCGCACCAGGGCCACGCTCGTCCGCGAGCCTTCGTCGAGAGCCAGGCTCTCGATCCGCTCGATCGGATTGCGGCTGAACAGCTTGACCGAAAGCACCGGCCCGCGGCAGGCGATGCAGGCATCGGAAACGATCGAGTAAGTCGGATCGTGAAAGAATTCGATGCACGGGATCAAGGCCACGTCGAGCCGGCCGGCGGCCAGGTCGTCGGCCAGGCGGCTGGGCAGATCGAGCACGAGTTCCGCGTTCGGCGCGAGTTTGGCGAAATTGTAAATCAGCGGCTTCGTATTCAGATAGTTGACGGCGCCGACCCTGATTTTGGGCCGTGGGTTCATGCGTCACCGTGGTTTGGTTGCTTGGCGGTCAAGGCGGTTAGTTGTGCAAGACAATAGCACGCCGTTTTTCTTGTCTGCCACCAGCTTTAGAGATCGTCCTGCTTATTGGCGGACCACGCTCGTCGGTCAACCGTAGGACGGACCTCCGGTCCGTCTTGCCCTAGGGTGACGGACCGGAGGTCCGTCCTACGGGAGCCTTAAAAAAAGCAGGACGATCTCTAAAGCTGGTGGCAGACATTCGAGGCGTGCGCTGCCTCGGAGCTTTCTGCTCGCGAAAGGCCCATTTTAGCTTCACGCCTTCAAACTGGCCATCGCTGGCAAAACCCTAACCGCAGCCCGTTGCGCCGCTTAACTCCCCGCCGCGTGCATCGAACCGGCGCCGGCCTTATGATGAGCGTCAGCCCATACCAACCCGAAGCGTCAGCGAGGCGATACGAAGCTCCGTAGGTCAGGCTTTCCAGCCTGACGCACATCAGGCTGGAAAGCCTGACCTACGTAAGCGACTTGCCCTGCTGGCACGTCGGGTTAGTGTATTTCGCCTCGCCGCCACCACCGAGGATCCCATCGTGAAACGCATCGAACGAGAACAAGCCCGCAAATACGCCTTCGACTGCCGCGACGAGCCCTTGCTGCACGTGGAGAGCGGCGAAAGCTTCGAAATCGAAACCTACGACGCCAGCACGGGCTACTTCAAAACGCCCGAAGACAAGGCCATTCCGGGCCGTCGGCCGGGCTTCGACCGCCTGCCGCCCCTGGCCAACCCGATCGGCGGGCCGGTCTATCTGGCCGGCGCCGAGCGCGGCGATACGCTGGTCGTCTCGATCGAAGAGATCGTGGTCGACGATTATTCGTGGATCGCCATCGGGCCGCGGCGCGGACCGCTGGGCGAGTCGACGCGCTGGCCGGAACTTTCGAGCGAGTACACGACCAAAATCTTCAAGCACACGCCGGGCAAAAGCGGCACGACGCGCGACGGCACGCTGCACTTCAGCGAGCGCGTGAGCTGGCCGATCACGCCGTTCATCGGCACGCTGGGCGTGGCGCCCGACCGCGAAGTGACCACCAGCATCGACGGCCAGGGCGAATGGGGCGGCAATCTCGACATCCGCGACGCGGCGCCGGGCAATCGCATCCTGCTGCCCGTGTTTCACCCGGGCGCGATGTTCTATCTGGGCGACGTTCACGCCAGCCAGGGCGATACCGAATTCACCGGCACGGCGGCCGAAACGAAAGCGACCGTGCGACTGAAGCTGGAACTCGTCAAAGCCAAGCGGCTGCCTTGGATGCGGATCGAAAAGCCCGCGTCGATCGTGTCGGTCTACGCCTTTCGCCCGTTGGAAGTCGCCGTCGAAACGGCCACGATCAACCTGATCGATTGGCTCGTGGCCGACTACGGCTGGTCGCCGACCGACGCCTACTGCCTGGTGAGCACCTGCCCCGACTTCCGCATCAACGTCTACCAGATGTGCAAGCTCGGCAAGCTGAACTACGTGGCCGGAGCGGAGATACCGAAGCGCTATCTCTAGCTCCCAAAAAGGGGACATTCTGGTTTTCTCCGCCGGACTCAGTGAGCGAAACAGAGCAATCGGCGGTCGCACTGCGGCCTGCGAATCGCGAAAACCAGAATGTCCCCTGGTATGTCCTACACTTGAAGAACGGCAAGCGGCGATGGCGGAGTTCTATAAGGAGTTCGGAGAGAAGTATCCTGACGCCGCGCGCGACTTCTTTAACCAGCATCCGAATTTGAAATAGGAGCATGCCGATGGGTGCCTTCGTGGTCTACTGTCAGGACAACGACAGCTATGCCTTCCGTGAACGCTCACTGCTGACGGAATACGAGCGGATCCATCAAGAACTTATCCCAGACATGTCGGGTGAAGCGCGCTCAGGCGTCCGTCGCTGTGGAGCTTGCGGCGAACTCATTGCCAAGTGGGACGAGCCGCTGTCACGACTTGTCCTCAAGAAGCGGAAGTACGACATTTCGATTACGTATGATGGGGTGACGGCAGTATCTGAGCGGTTCACGATCATCTACGAACGGAACAATCTGTGCGGTCTAGTATTCCGGCCACTGCCCGATGACTCGGCATTCTACGCCATCTCTCCATCAAGGGCTGTCGAATTCGATCCTGAGCGTCGAAAGACGCGCTTCATCAAGCGCTGTCAGCAGTGTGGACATTTTGAGTCCGTAGTTGGAGCAACCCCCGTTTATCTAAAGGCAGGTGTTAGAATAGGTGACAGAGAATTTGTTCGAACCGATCTGGAGTTTGGAAGTCACGACGAAAAGCATCCTCTCCTGCTTTGCGGTGAGAGCGCGGGACAGGCCCTGTCTACGGCCGACCTAAAAGGGCTTGACCTAATTCCCGTCGATGAAATTGCCGCTGAGCCGGTCGCCAAATGACGGGAGGACGCCCATGAACGGGGTGCGGTCCACTCAGTCCCATGATTTATGCGGCGATTTCAAGCGGAATGAGACGATTCTGACCGGGAGTTCGTGGGGTGGCGGTCTCCAATGAGACGAACATCTTGTCCCGAACGGCGGACCAGATCTTGCTCAGTACGGCAATCCGCAGGGCCAGAATCGGGCGCGGAAAAAGGGGACATTCTACTTTTCCCTTTTTCGCGGCCGGCCGCGGGGACGCAGGGTCGATTCCAAGCCCAGCCGCCGGGCGGTCCGTTCGGCCCACTTCGCTTCGCCAAACGGCTGGCCCCGCTCGATCGCCCGACGCAGATCGCTTTCCTCGGCATCGGTTTGCGGCTGGTTGACCAGCGCCGGCCAGTTGCGCGGGTAGGCGATCGGCCCGGCGGCCAACATTTCGGGACGCACGCCCGTGCGACGCCAGGCCAAGCTCGACCAGGGCCACAGCTCGGCGCGAGCCACGAGGTTCGCCCGCAACGCGTTCCGCTCGACGTAGCGCAGCACGGTTAGCAAGTGCTCGTCGTGCTGGATGGGAAAGGCCTTGAAGCGGCCCTGCCAGACGTGGCCGCTCGACTCATAGTGGCGGTGGTAGCGCCGCACGTGGCTGGTCAGCAGCCACTGCATCCAGCGGCTGAGGTCGCCGTCGCAGTAAGGCCAAAGCACCAGGTGAAAGTGATTCGGCATCAAGCAATAGGCCAGCAGCCGCATGGGCAGCCGCCGGTTCGCTGCCGCCAACAGATCGACGAACGCCCCATAATCGCCGTCATCATGGAATACCGCGGCGCGCGCATTGCCGCGGTTAATGACGTGGTAACACATCCCGCCGATCGAGGCTCTTGCAGTTCGCGGCATCGTGCTGCAAGCTATCATATCATCGGCCCGGCGGCAAGAAAAAGTAGAATGTCCCCTTTTTGCGAGGCGGCGGCGATGGCCGATATCGTGCTGGTCAATCCGCGTTTCGACGTCTCGTATTGGGGCTTGGAGCACGCACTGCCGCTGTTGGGCAAGCGGGCGAATCTGCCGGTCGCCTGTTTGCCGCTCTTGGCCGCGCTCACGCCGCCGGAACACCAGGTTACGCTCGTCGACGAGAACGTCGAGCCGCTCGATTTCGACCGCCTGGCCCGAGCCGACCTGGTCGGGTTGACCGGCATGAGCGTGCAGCGGCGCCGGATGCGGGAGATTTTGCAGGAACTCAAACGCCGCGGCGCCACTGCGGTCGTGGGCGGGCCTTGGGTCAGCGTGCAGGAAGATTATTTCGGCGACCTGGCCGAAACGATCTTCGTCGGCGAGGCCGAAGAAACCTGGCCCCGCTTTCTGGCCGATTGGCAAGCCGGCCGCCGCGAGCGGCGCTACGAGCAGGCCGAGAAAACCGACATGACGCGCGTGCCGACCCCGCGCTTCGATCTGCTCAAGATGCGGCAATACATGTTCGGCAGCTTGCAGTTCACCCGCGGCTGCCCGTTCGAGTGCGAGTTCTGCGATATCATCGTCACCTTCGGCCGGCGCCCGCGGCTGAAGACTTCGGCCCAGGTGATCGCCGAACTCGAAGCTCTGCGGGCCGCGAAGATGGAAATCGCCCTGATCGTCGACGACAACCTGATCGGCAACCGCCGGGCCGTCAAGCCGCTGCTGGCCGAGGTGGCCCGCTGGCAGCAGGAACACGGCTACCCGTTTACGTTTTTCACCGAGGCTTCGCTCGATCTGGCTGAAGACGCCGAATTGATGCGGCTGATGGTCGAAGCCAATATCCAAAGCGTGTTCATCGGCATCGAGACGCCCAACGAGGAATCGCTCCGCGAAACGAGGAAATTCCAGAACGTGCGGCCGGTCGGCACGCTCGCCGAGCGCGTCCGGAGAATCCAGGACGCCGGGCTAGAGGTCTGGTGCGGCATGATCCTGGGCTTCGATCACGACGACGCCTCGATCTTTGCCGCGCAGCGCGAGTTTCTCAAGGATTCGCGGATTCTGCACGCCATGATCGGCATGCTGCACGCGATTCCCAAAACGCCGCTCTACGACCGCCTGGCCGCGGCCGGCCGGCTCGACGCCGCCGACGACCCCGAATTCGGCACGAACGTGATTCCCTTGCAGATCGACCGCGAAACGCTGCGCGACGGCTACCTGCAGCTCATGCAAGAGCTCTACGAGCCGGCGGCTTACTTCGAGCGGCTGGAGCAACTTTATCTGCGCGATCGGTTTCAATACGGCCAGGCGCGGCGTCGCTATTGGCGCACCCATCGTTGGGCCTGGCTGAAAGCGCAGGCCAAAAGCCTCGCGCGTTCGGCTTACGTTTTCGCGCGGTTGATGCGCGACGTGCCGGAGGCCGATTTGCGGCGCGAATACCGCCGCCGTCTGGCGCGGTTGCTCAAAGCGCGGCCCGAGGCGGAAACCCTGTTTATCTATCTGATCAAGTGCGCCATGCACTATCACCACCACGCCATGACGCGGCAAATGATCGACGGCCGACGCCCGCTGGTGAACACCTTCTGACGCGCTGGCCGAATTCTCGCGATACGCTAGAATTTGGGCGCAAGCAATCCGCAAACACATTAGGAGGATCAGTCATGGCGATCGAACTGCGCGAGGAAGACGGCGGGAAATTGCTGACGGTTCGCCTGAGCGAGAAATTGCACAAGTCCGACTACGAGCATTTCCTGCCGGAGGTCGAGCGGCTGATCCGCCAGCACGGCAAGCTGCGGATTCTGATGGACATGCACGACTTCCACGGCTGGGACGCCGGCGGGTTGTGGGAGGATGTCAAGTTCGATCTCAAGCACTTCAAAGACATCGAGCGCTTGGCGATGATCGGCGAGACGAAGTGGGAACAGGCGATGGCCACCTTCTGCAAGCCGTTCACCACCGCCAAGATTCGCTATTTCGATCATTCGCAGCTCGACGAGGCGCGCCTCTGGCTGGCCGAGGCGTAAGCGCAAACGTGCGCGGAGCGAGCCACGGATAAAACACGGATGAGCTAGGCTGGTTCTCTGCTGCGAACGTTCAGCGCGGCGAACGCAAATCAGCAATTGAATGAGGCCGCCGCGCGAAGTTTTCTCGCCGCAAAAACTCATTTCCCCCGCGACGCGAGCGAGGTTTCTGAACTATGTTTGTGAATAAGGCTTTCAGCAGCGCGGCGAACGCTCGGCGAAAGGCCGATCATGGATTGGCGCCTTCGGGGGAACAAGGTCGATGGCTAAGGTGCTCGTCGTCGCGGACGTCGCCGAGAATGCTCGGTCGCTCGCAGCGGAACTCACGCGTCAAGGTTATGCCGTCGAAGTCGCCGCCAGCGAGGCCGAGGCGCTCGACAAAGCTGCCAGCGACCCACCCGACGCGATTCTGCTCGACCTCGAGGCCGCCGGCCTGGCAGCCTGCCGTCGCCTGAAGGCCGATCCAGCGCTCGAAACGATCCCGCTGATGGTGATCGCCGCGCCCGACGTCGAGCGGCGGATCGCCGCGTTCCTCGACGCCGGCGCCGACGACTATCTCAGTCGGCGCGACGACGCGTGCGCGCTGTTGGCGCGGCTGCAGATCGCCCTGAGAACCAAGTCCGCCCGCGACATGCTGCGCGAGACGAACCGCTGCCTGGAAGAAACGCGGCGAATGGCCGAAGCCGCCAATGCCGCCAAGGGCGAATTTCTGGCCAACGTCAGCCACGAATTGCGTTCGCCGATGACGGCGATTTTGGGGTTCGCCGATTTGCTGCACGACAAGCTGGCGGACGAAGACGAGCGGGCAACGCTCGACACGATCAAGCGGAACGGCGAATTGCTGTTGCGAATGGTCGACGATCTGCTCGACTTGTCGAAGCTCGAAGCCGGCATGTTTACGGTCGAAACCGGCCCCTGTTCGCCGCGAGCCGTGGTCAACGAAGTCGTCGCGTTGCTGAAGCGTCGAGCGCTCGACAAGGGGCTGTCGCTGGAGGCGGCCTGCGAATCGTCGCTGCCCGACCTGATTCGCTCCGACTCTTTGCGGCTGCGGCAGATCGTGGCGAACCTGGTCACGAACGCCATTAAGTTCACCGAGCAGGGCGGCGTGTTGATCCGCCTCTGGTCGGCCCGGGCTGAGGCCGTTGAAAGTACACTGCAGCTTGAAGTCGCCGACACGGGCATGGGCATCGAGGCGGAACGGATCGATGCGATCTTCGATCCGTACGTGCAAGTCGACGCCTCGGTCGCTCGACGATACGGCGGCACGGGCCTGGGCCTGGCGATCAGCCGCCGGCTGGCCCGACTGCTCGGCGGAGACCTCACCGTGGCCAGCGAGCCCGGCGTCGGCAGCACGTTTCGGCTGACCCTTCCCCTCAGCCCGCCGTACTGAAACATGGAGGGGCGGGCGCCCTCGCCCGTTGTTCAGACATGGAGGGGCGGGCGCCCTCGCCCGCTGTTTTAACGGGCGAGGGCGCCCGGACCTCCATCGTAACGGGCGAGGGCGCCCGGACCTCCATCGTAACGGGCGAGGGCGCCCGGGCCTCCATTGCTTCAGCGGGCGAGCGGCTCGACGGCGACCTGCGCGGCATCTTGCAAGGCTCGTTCGGGATCGAGCCGGCCGGGCAGCAAGGCGGCGGCGTTCTGTGCGGCGCAGGCGATCCCCAGGCGAACGCACTCGAGTGGTTCGCGGCCGAGCGAAAGGCCCCAGGCCAACCCGGCGGCCAGGCAATCGCCGCAGCCGATCGGGTTGACGACCCGCGCTACTCGCAACGGCGCCAGACGATAACTCGCCTCGCCGGAAGCAAGCCAAACGGCCTTGGCGCCTTCAGTCACCACGACCCACTCGGCGCCGAGTTCGACGAGTTCGCACATCGCGGCGCGTAGGGTCCGGTCAGTGTCGAGCGGCCGGCCGAGCGTGTGCGCCAATTCCTCGCGGTTTGGCTTGACGAACATCGGGCTCATGGCAAGAGCTTCCAGCAGTTCCGGACCGCGGGCGTCGAGCACCACGGGACCGACGGTCCGTTCCATCAATTCCAGATAGTACGCCGCATCCGTTCCGGCCGGCAGCGAGCCGCTCAGCACCACGACATCCGCCGCGAGCGCGTGCGCCGCAAACTCCTCGCGAAACTCGTCGAGAATCTCGGCTGACAACGGCCGGGCGTTTTCAACCAACTCGGTGACGGCGCCGGTTGCGTCGTCCAACAGCGTCGTGCAGACGCGAGTCGGTTCGGCCTGCCCAATCAGGCTGGCCTCTAAGCCAAAGCCGGCGAATTCCGCCCGGACTCGCTCGGCCACGTCGGCGCCCAGCGGACTGATCGCGCGGCACTCGGCGCCCAGGTGCGCCAGGGCGATGCCGACGTTGAACACTTTGCCCGAGGCGCACTGGTGCGCCTCGGCCGCCCGATTCACCTCGCCCAGGCGCAGCCGCTCGAAACGCAAAATGTGCTGCCAGGCGGGGGTCAAACCGGCGGCGACGATCATAGCAAGTCCTCCAAGAGTTGCGTCAGTTCTTCGTCGTCGAGTTGCCGCGGGTTGCCGTTCATGCTGTTGCCGCGCGAGCCGCGGACCAACTCGGGAATCTGTTCGCGCCGCACGCCCAACTCGCCCAGCCGCTTCGGCACGCCGACCTCTTCCGCCAGCCGATCGATGCGCTCGATGAACGCTTCGGCCGCCGCCGCATCGCTGGCAGAGGCGCCGCCGAGCGTCGCCCGGGCCAATTCCGCGAGCCGCGATTGGCTGACCTCGCGATTCACTCGCAGCGCCACGGGCAGCATTGCGGCGCACGCCAACCCATGCGGAACGCGCGCCGTGACGCCGAGCGCGGCCGCCACGCCGTGCGCCAGCCCCAGGCCCGAATTGGCCAGCGCCATGCCGGAAAGGAATGCCGCGTGCGCCATGCTCTCTCGCGCCGGCCGCGAGCGGCCGTCTTTCACGGCAACGGCCAGCGCCGGCAATGCTCGCCGCAAGCCGTCGAGGGCCAAAGCTTGCGGAATCGGCCGGGCGAAGCGGCAGACGTAGCTCTCGATGAGCTGCGTGATCGCGTCCATGCCGGTCCAGGCCGTGGTCGTCGGCGGCACGTGGATGCTCAGTTCCGGATCGACAAGCACCAGCTTGGGCACCATCCATTCCGAGCGCAAGCTTTTTTTGAACGGCGGGTCGTAGGACGAGATGACGGCGTTCTTGGTCGCTTCCGTGCCCGTGCCGCCGGTCGTGGGCATCGCGGCCAGCGGCAACGGGCGCTCGACGAGCTTGAGCCCGCGGCCGACCCCTTCGAGATAATCTTTGACCGTCTCGCTTTCGCGGTTCACGGCCATAGCGCTAGCGGCTTTGGCCAGATCGATCGCCGAACCGCCGCCAACGGCCACGAGCAGATCGCCCTGGCCGGCGCCCAATTCACGCAGTTTCTTCGCGGCGCGATCGACGTCGGTGACTTCCGGCTCGTGCGAAATCGCCCCCAGCGTTAGCGGTTCGACGCCCGCGGCGCGCAGTGCGGCGGCGATTTCGTCCATCACTCCGGCAGCCTTCAACGTGCGTGAGCCTTCGACCACGAACGCCCGGCGGCCGAGGTGGGCCGCGTGGGCGCCGATCTCGCTTCGCCGGCCCCAGCCGAAGACGATTTGCTGCGGGGCGAAGAAATCGTAGCGAAGCTCAGCCATTTCGTTCATGCAAACCGCCGAGGATCACGAAAATCGGAAAGAAAAAGATCTGCTTCTCGCTCGCGTCATGATTTATACCTATGACGATTTATATCGCCGCCGGCGTCTTTTGTCTTGGCGGGCGCCCGAATCTCGAATTCGCCGAGAAATCCAGGCATCGGCGGCTCGCGAAGCCGGCTCGCAGACCTCGAATCGGCTGCTAAATCGGCCGTTTCACGCCTTATAAATGCTTTTAAACGCCTTATGACGGCTTATAAATAAAACTCCTCACCGGCCGTCATTCGCGTCGACCGCCGGCTCGTCGAGCCTGAAAAACAGGCCAAAACGGCGTCGCCGCGCGGCATACCCTCGGCGCCGCCCGGCTAATTCTTTCTGCCGCTCGTATAAATCATGAATTCTTGTCCGCTTCAGCGCGCAGCTTCGCCCCCCGCCGCCGGCTTGACGATAACGCGTCATCCGCGCACTTCCGAAGCTTCCGACCAAGCCGCCCGCGGGCGACAATGCTTACCAGATGCGAATCGGCCCGATCGACTGCGCGCTGAGGAGTCCTTTAAGATCTTTCATAAACGCCCAGGCCGTCTCCCGCGTCGGCAGGACGGCCTCAATGCCGCAACCGCCATGTTTTTCAAACTGACAGATTCATTGTTGGAAGGAACTTGAGAGAGTCCATCAGCCGTTTCGTTCATTGAACACGTCGAAGATCACGAAAGCGCGAAAGAACGAAAGCACGAAAGAAAAAATCGTCCAGCCGAAATCAGGGCGAGATCTCGCGACGCGCGTCCGGCTCTGTTCCCCTTGCCGACTCTCTTTCTTCTTTCCGCTCTGTGATCTCCGTGCCTCTGTGGTGAAATCAAAGACGCTATGTCAGCGGCAATTCATTTATCCCCCGCCGCTTCATTCTCCAGCAATTCCAGCCTAAGATTCCTGAACCGCACCTCGGTCGCGGTCGCCAGCGTCACGGAGTTCTGGTCTTCGGCCCGCACCAGCCCGGTGAGCGTGCGGCCTTCGGACGTCTGGATCACCACCGCCTGGCAGTCCTTGCCGATTACGGCGTGCCGTGGCGCCGCATTAGGCATTCGGATGGCGTGGCTCAATCATAACCATTTGCAGGTTCCTCGGCAGAATCTGTGGGTGATTCCGGCTGCAGATCAAGTGGAGGCGTGCGTTTTCAAGGCATATCCGGGCAAATAAATGCACGTTGCAATGCACGGACGAAATAGTTCGTGATAGGATGGCCTTTGCCTGGTGCTGGCGAGCAACCGTAGGATGGACCTCCGGTCCGTCACCCGGCGGGAGACGGACTGGAAGTCCGTCCTACGGAGCAAGGGAGAACCACGCTCCGCACCGGGAAAATGACTCGCCTTGCCCTGGCCTGCCGCGGTGGGTCTGGGCTTTTTCGCTTCACAGCACCCCATTTATTTGCCCGGCCATGCCTTTGAAAACGCAACCGTGGCCCCGCTAATCATCGTCAAAACCACCCACGGATTCTGCGGAAGAGCCCAAAAAAATGACTAAAAGCAACCGCAGCGCCAAGGGCGCCGCCAAGCAAGCCGCGAAGAAGTCGAGCCCGAAAAAGGCCGCGCGACGCGGCCCGCGCGCGGCCAAGGCGGACGGTGAAAGCGCCGTGCTGGCGAAGATCGCCGCGATGCCGGAATCGGACTGGCGCGGGGACGTACTTCGCCGCGTCCGCAAGCTCATCAAGGAAGCAGATCCGGGAATCACCGAGGAAGTGAAGTGGAGAAAGCCGTCCAACCCGGCGGGAGTTCCGGTGTGGTCTCACAACGGGATCGTCTGCACAGGCGAGACCTACAAGGATGCCGTGAAGCTCACCTTCGCCAAGGGCGCTTCGCTGCGAGACCCTGCGGCTCTTTTCAACTCGGGTCTCGACGGCAACGTCCGCCGAGCGATCGACATCCACGAGGGGGACGAGATTGACGAGTCTGCATTCGAAGATCTCATCTGCGCCGCCGTCTCGCTGAACCTATCGGGGAAGAAGAAGTGAAGGGCACGCAGAAGTCGGCCAAGGGCGCCACCAAGCAGGCCGCGAAGAAGTCGACCGCGCGCCGCAGCCCGCGCGCGGACAAGGCGGACGGGGAAAGCGCCGTGCTCGCGCCAATCGCCAAGATGCCGGAAGCGGATTTCGCCCTGGGCGAGCCGTCCCCCAGTCCTGTTAAGGTCTGGAACCTGTCTGCGGTTAGGAGTCTGGGGCTTGGCGCATTCGGAGTACACCTCGATGTCGGCGCATCCGGCACATGGCGGAGTTGTTATCGCTGGGGGAAGCGGTTTCCTGGGTTTGTCGCTTGCCAGGCACCTCGCGAGCAAGGGTTGGCCCGTCATGGTCCTTTCGCGAAATCCGCCGCGACGCGAAGGCCCTTGGCGGCATGTGAGATGGGACGCTCGCAACTTGGGAGAGTGGAGTCGAGCGATCAACGGCGCCAGCGGTCTGGTGAATCTGGTCGGCCGCAGCGTCGATTGCATCAAGACTCCTGACCATCGGGACGAGATTCTCCGCTCTCGTATCGAAGCGACGCGAGCGCTCGGCCTCGCGATCCGCAGCGTCGATACACCGCCTCCGGTCTGGGTGCAGATGAGTACAGCGCACATCTACGGCGATCCGCCCGATGTCACCTGCACCGAGGACTCGCCCTTGGGCTATGGCCTGGCGCCGTTTGTGGGAGAAACGTGGGAAAGTGAATTCAAACAAGCGGTATTGCCCACGCAGCGCGGCGTCGTCCTTCGCACGAGCTTTGTGATCGGTCGCGACCGCGGAGCAGGCGGTGGCGCCCTGGCCCGCCTGCTCTCTCTGGTGCGATTCGGTTTGGGGGGGAGGGTCGGTTCGGGCACGCAGGGCATGAGCTGGATTCACGAAGCCGATCTGAACCGCCTCTTCGAACGGGCGTTAACCGATGACCGCATGAAAAGCGCCTACATTGCGTCGTCTCCGAACCCGGTCTCGCAGCGGGAATTCATGAAAACGCTGCGCCGAGTCGCCGGCATGCCAATTGGATTGCCGGCATTCTCATGGATGGTCCGCATCGGCGCACCATGGCTCATGCGGACTGACCCGGAGCTCGCATTGTATGGGCGATACGTGGTCTCGAAGCGTCTTCAAGAGGAAGGATTCGAGTTTCAGTTTCCTGATCTGGAAAACGCGTTGCGCGATCTGCTCGAAACTCCAGGCAACGGAACCGCACCCGGCGTGTGAACTTTCGCGTCGAATTCTGGACGAATTCCGCCACGAAGTTCGAATCCCGTCGCCAGTCGCTTTCGCAACCAACGACGGGATTTAGCGTTACGATTGAGTCGGGGCGACAAGACGGCTCTTGAACTTTTTGTGCCCGGAATCCGGGCTTGGGAGGTCGGGTTGCGGCGATTCTTCGTCAGGTTTCCGGATGATAAATGACCGTAACGGCGCAGGGGATCTTCGAACTCCAGAAAGCCTGCACGTCCGCCTGGACAGGTGCAGCGTCTGGTTAGCCAGGCTTCTTGGCTCCCTGTTGCCGCTTGTATGCTTCTCGAATGGCTTCCGCCAACTTGTTCGGCTTGATTTCGAAGGCGCGAAAGGCGTCGATGTTCTCCTGGGTCACATGCAACTGCCCTTCGCCAACATTTCCTCGATGCTGCCCCTTCGAATAGTGGGGACTCGATTCGACTTCCTGGGACGAAAGCACCCAGTACCGAATGACATCGCGCCAAACAGCAACCCAGACGATGACATCACAACAGGCAGGCTTGATCTGCTGGAAGTTCATCCAAAATGGCTTTCCCGAATCCGATGACAGAGCCTTGACATACAGCGGTGCTTCGATGTCGGAATCCACCGCGCGCGACGCCTTTACCTCGGTTCGGATCTCTCCATCCAACAAGAAATCGTATTGCCCGGAGTAATTGGGGTCGAGCTTCTTCGTTGATTTCAGCAATTCGGGCACGAGTTCTTTGAGATGGCCCTGTGCCCAGGACTCCCCGAAAGTTCGGGGCGCACTGATCTCGAAGATATACAGGTACATGTTCCGTGCAAGATAGCTGTCTCGAAGATCAAGGTATTGATCGAGAGACAGGACATCCCTTGCCAGCAGATGCGAGATGATGAACTCGAACTCGTTGAACGGATAAACCGAAACGAGCGACTCGACACGTGCGCGGATCTCTGCCGCGTCGGCCAAGGTTGCAAGAAGGCCGTCAAGTTCAGCTTGAAGATGCTGCATGGTTACTCGAAGAGCGAATTCTGAACGGCCGCCTCTCGAGGCAAAACCACACGATTTCGGCCAACGGTTGGTTCGATGTCGGGAAGTTCCGACTCGAACGGATGGCCGTTCTGCCACCCCAACTTTCCGGTTTTTCGGTACCGCTCGATCCGTCGAATCGCAATTTCACAATACACCGGATCAATATCAGCAGTGATGCACTTCCTGCCCAGCAGTTCTGCCGCAAGTACCGTTGTTCCAGAATGGGCGAAAAGGTCGAGCACGGCGTCGCCTGTCATGGAACTGGCACGAATGATGCGGTCGATGCATTTCAAGGGCTTCTGCGCATAGCACCCCGAGACATTCTCACCCATTCGGTAGAACACCTGCTGGATATCGACCCACACATTTCCAGCGCGGATGTTTTCGGACTTTCCTCGCTCCAGGTTTTCGGTGATCGCTCCGTTTACCTCCTTGTAATATCCGCGAAGAATCTTCGGAATGTCCGTGTATTCCGCTTCGATATTGAAGACCGGCTTCCCCTTAATGTAGTAAAGAAGCTCCTGCCGAACTGCCATCCAGTTTTTCTGCGTGCCGTATCCGCGTTGGTTGCGCATCGTGATGAAGCTACGCGGGAGAAATGCCTCGCTTCGCATCAAGACCATGAAATCTGCGAGCGGTTGAAAACCGTCGTTCTGATCGGCTCCGAGCCAAACGTAGAGAGAAGCATTTTCAGCGCAAACGGCATGAGTGAGCTTGACCCACCGGGAACACCATTCGATGTAGCTGCTGATATCTTGAACCGCGAATGCGACCAAGTTGTACGGGGGATCGTGTATCGCAAGCGCGGGTTTCGTAGCCCCGACCAACTTCGTCACCGCATCCGCGTCAGTTGCGTCGATACAGCCTATTCGGTGCAGCCCTTTGGGGTCGTCCCAAATCTGACCTGGCGCGAGCCGACAGAAAGGGAGAATCCGATCTCGGATTTCGGGTGACGTATCCAGACGTGGCAGAGGATTGTTCTTCATGTGTTCCTGGAACGTGGAAAGCCCCTTTCTCCTGCCTGGCGAACGATGCTGGCGCTTTGCGCGAGTCGGTCGTTCCGCCTCGGGCAATCGAATCCATTTTGCGAAGCGGCGTCGGTCGCGTCGACCGACGCGTCTCTCCCGATGCGCCTCGCGTCTCAATCGGCCAGCGGCAGCACTTCCGCCTTGCGGATCGCGACCCGGCTGCCGGGATCGTGCTGCTGAAAGGCGAAGTGGCCCTGCTTGGAAGTCCGCGCGAAGTCGAGGTACTCGTAGAGTTCGTCGCCGTCGACCGTGATCTTGATCCGCGTCATCTCGCGGCCCCGCCACTTGTCGTCGCGGACTTCCAATTCGTAGGTAAACCAAGTGTCGGGCTTCACGAGTTGCTTGTAGACGTGACAGAAGCCGTAGAGCGAGCCGGTGCGGATCGGGTCTCTGTGCGTGCTGTCGATCTGCGCCTCGTAGCCGTCGGAAAAGGTGGGCTTCGCCGGGGTGCGGAAATACAGCCCCGAGTTGCCGCCGTCGTTGATCTTGATCTCGGCCCGGTAACGGAAGTTTTTGTACGGCCCCTTGGTGCAAACCAGCATCGATGCGTCGCCCGAGCCTTGGATCGCGCCGTCCTTCGCTTCCCATTTGCTCTTGTTCTTTTCGTCGCCCACTTTCTGCCAACCGTCGAGCGATTTGCCGTCGAACAGGGGAATCCATTGCCCTTCGTCGGCCATTGCCAAGGACGCGGAGAACAGGCAGAACATTGCGGCGGCGACAACGAGACGAGTCTTTCGGGTGCGCATCGGTGGTTTCCCTGGGTTCGAGGAGGAAGTAGGCGCCAGTATTATGCCCGCCGGCGCGGCTCAATTCCAGTCGGCGTCGCGCAGGGGGCGACGGGCGTGAGCAGACGTTCGCGCCAAAGCCTGTAGGGCACGCCCTCCGCGGCGTGCCGTACACCCGGGAATCGCGCCGATTCGCGCTATCGCGGAACGCCGCGGAGGGCGTTCCGATATGGTTGGACCAGTCAAGGGTGATTGTTTCGCCTTGCGGCGGGTGCTTCATGGCGGATG
>Ga0307373_10001326_pt1 | contig 46430 bp, 46 predicted proteins | sample OX2MG_FD_202534 | JGI IMG/M metagenome (GOLD analysis project Ga0307373, IMG submission 202534) | Soil microbial communities from Risofladan, Vaasa, Finland - OX-2 | ecosystem: Environmental > Terrestrial > Soil > Coastal area > Acid sulfate soil | place: Finland: Risofladan, Vaasa | collected...
TCAGTTCCGCCACCTCCGGCGAACGCCGCTCCAGCCGTCCCAGCCAGCGCGGCAGAAACGAGCGCCGCCGCGTCCGCGGCACCCGCAGCCGCACGATTCCCACCGCCGTCACGTAATCCCGCTCGTACCACCGCAGCCCCAGGTACTCCGCCATCTGCGGCTCCGCGTCCACCTCCAAAAGCGTCTTCAGCATCTGCCGCGTTTGCCCTCGCACATCCCCCAAAAACGTCTCCTTCCATTCCGCCAGAAATCCTGCAAACTGTTCCGTGCTATAGTCTGTTCTCGTCAAGGGTGTAGGCTCCTTCCTAAAGGGAGATTTTGTTGCTCGCACAACAAAACCTACACCCCCTCCCTTTTTACACAATCAAAATTACGTCACCACACGACCCTGCCGCCTTGACACGACACGAAGGGAGTGTTACTTAGTAGCGTTCCGCAACAGTGTGCTTTCACGTGTTTTCGGGGGCTCGGCGGGGAACAAGAGGTGGCATTTCATAAGACGCTAGCAAGAGGGAACAAGGTTGGTTTCGGAACGGCCGGGAGTTTACTCCCCGAAGGCTGCGCGGTGCCGTTTTAACGCGGGCACTGCGGAGATACTCGTGGCGCGATTGACGTAGTAAGAAGGCTCAGCGCTATCGAGGACGAGGAACGGAAAGAATAAAGCGCAAAGGCGACGAGATGGATGGCGGCACAATTCCACATGCGAGGTGAGAGAGATGAATCGGCGGCGATTTCTTAGGCGGGGTACGTTATACGCAGGCGCAGTGGGATTGGGTCCAATGATCGCTCATGGAGCATTCGATTTGCGGTCGCGGAGCTTGATGGCCGACGGCGTTCCGCAAACCCAGGACGCTACCTTTACTCAGCAGCACGCGGCTCCGCACGAAATAGACCTTAGCAAGGCCGTGGTCGTCTCGCGTCCGGGAGAACGGCCGAGGGCAGAAGAAACGGCCGCACGCGTTCTGGTTGAAGAAGTCGAAAAGCGCACCGGCGCTCGGCTTAACACCTCGACGAAGTGGCCGGCAAACACAACCGTTATCGCCCTGACCTCCGAGACGTCCGTTCCGGGATGGGGACGCCAGGTCCCTGCCCGCGAGGGAACGGGCTTGGCGGAGACACGCCCGGAAGGCTACCGGCTTTATGTCGATAGCCGGAGCCAGCCACCCATTGTTTGGGTGACCGGGGCCGATGCCCGGGGCACGCTGTTTGGTGTCGGCAACCTGCTTCGCCGGCTCAACTGGTCGCAGGGCAAGCTGGCCATAGCTTCCAACTTGGATATTGCTACCGCCCCCGTCTACGCAATTCGCGGACACCAGCTCGGATATCGCGCGACTCCGAACACTTACGATGCCTGGAGTCCGGCGCAGTTTGAGCAGTACATTCGCGAGCTGACTTTCTTTGGCGTTAACAGCATTGAGGGCATTCCTTTCCAGGACGATCAGAAGACTCCGGTCATGAAGTTTCCGCGACGAGAAATGAATCGAGCCATTGGTGAAATTTGCGAACGCTACGGGTTAGCTTACTGGGCTTGGGTTCCGGCGGATTTCAGCCTAAAGGATGACGCCCGGCGCCAAGAAATGCTGAAGCAATGCGAAGAATTTTTCAGGGACACGCCGGTATTTACGGGATTCAGCTTTCCCGGCGGCGACCCGGGCGACAACCCTCCCGAGCTTGTTTTGCCGTTTCTTGAAGAGATTGCCAAGCTGTTAAGCCAGACTCATCCGGAAGCAAAAGTCTGGCTAAGCCTGCAGCATTTTACCCCTTCGGGGGTCGATTACACTTTTGACTATATTGACCAGCATATGCCGGTCTGGCTCGGAGGCCTCGTGGCCGGGCCCGGCAGCCCTCCGATGGGCGGGGTACGCAACCGGCTCCCAGAGCGATACGGGTTCCGTGATTATCCCGACATTACGCATCAATGCCGCTGCCAATATCAGGTTCTGGATTGGGACCAGGCTTATGCCTTGACGGAGGGACGGGAGTCCGTCAACCCGCGACCTGCCGAATACGCGGCCATTTTTGCCCACACTTCAGCGTATACCAACGGGTTTATTTCATACTCGGAGGGAGTCAACGATGACGCCAACAAAACCCTCTGGAGCGCTTTAGCCTGGGACCCGAATCGGACCCCGAGAGAAATTCTTATCGACTACGCTCGCGTGTACTTTAAGTCCGCTGTTGCGGAACGCGCTGCGGACGCCATCCTGGCCTTGGAGAAGAACTGGCATGGTCCTTTGATTGACAACGGAGCCGTAGAAGGAACTCTCCTCGAATGGCGGCAATTAGAAAAGCAGGCGCCGGACCTTGATAGCAACTGGCGGTGGCAGACGTACCTGCTGCGCGCCAATTACGACGCCTACGTGCGAAGGCGCCTGGTGAACGAAACAATGCTCGAGTCTAAGGCAAATACGATCCTTGCAAACTCTAAGGAGCTGGGCGCGGACAAAGCCATGGCGAAAGCGACCGAAGCGCTCAACCAAGCTGTCACGCGACCCATCAGCGTTGAACTGCGCAGGCGCATCTCGGAACTTTGCGACAAGCTCTTCCACTCCATTGGTATGCAGACGAGCGTGAAGAAATACTATGCCGCCGGCGAAGAGCGAGGCGCCGTTCTCGATTTTGTCAACTATCCCCTGAACAATCGCTGGTGGCTCGAAGATCAATTTAAGCTAATCCGAGCACTCGGGTCGGAAGACGCGAAGAACCGGCGTCTCGATCAGCTCGCAGCGTGGGAGCATCCTGGTCCCGGCAGTTTTTATGATGATATGGGAAACATTGCCAAGTCGCCTCACGTCGTCCATTGCTACCCTGATAATGGGCCTGAACTGGAAAAGCATCCGCAACCCACCTTTTGGTGGTGGGATAATGGGCTAAGCCGTGCCCGGCTTAGCTGGCAGGTTACCGCGTGGCCCATTGCAATCGTTTATGAAGGGCTCGATCCAAACGCGACGTATGTGGTGCGCTCGACGGGCTATGGCCAGGCTCTGTTGCGAATCAATGGCGAACTTGTGGAAGCGACAATGGTTAACCAACAGATGGAAGAGTTAAAAGAATTTCCTGTCGCCGCCCAACACGTCAAAAACCGAAAGTTAGTCCTCACCTGGGATCAGCCCAAGAACAATGAACATTTGAATTGGCGGAATAAACCTCGCCTCGCGGAAGTTTGGCTCATTAAGAAGGCCAGTTCTTAGGGGTATGTTGCCAGCCGGGAAGTCAAGACGGACATTCCGGGAAAATGATCGGTATAGCTCAAAATTGCCAAGATGGCTTGTTCGCTCATGCAGGCCACGCGATTCTAGCACTCAACACGCCGCGTCGGTTTCGGCCGGCCCACAAGGAGATCGCCGATGGACTTGCTTCTGAACAAAAGAGTGAGCGTGCGCGCCCTGCTTAACGGATTGGGATGGTTGGCAATCATCTTTGGTTTTGCGATTGCTGGGACAGCCCAAACCGTTCCCGCCACGCCGCTTCCGGCAGGGTTCCGCAAGATCAAGCATCTGATCTGGATCATTCAGGAAAATCATTCCTTTGATAACTATTTCGGAACGTTCCCTGGAGCCGACGGTATTCCTCCAGGGACGTGTCTGCCGGTGCTTCCGGGAAGCAAAGGGTGCGTGAAGCCATTCCATTATTCTTCGGTCAATCTCCCCATTTGCGACATTCCCCACACATGGGAGGCAGCCCATGCCGCTTACGATAACGGCAAGATGGACGGGTTTGTCTGGGCAGAAGGAACCCCTTACACCATGGGCTATTACGACCAGCGAGACATCCCGAATTATTGGGCTTATGCCCGGAATTACACACTGTGCGACCGCTACTTTTCCTCTTTTATGGGACCCAGTCTGCAGAATCATTTGTACACCGTTGCCGCGCAAGACGGCGGTCTCACGCATATGCCACACACGCTGAAGGAAGTGGAAAGCGATTTGGACGATCCCGATGGCTTCAGCTTTGCCTCGATCATCAAGCTGTTCAACAAAACGAATCTTGACTGGAAGTACTATAACGAGACGAAACCTCTTCCGCCGGGGGTAAGCAGAGACGCGGGGATTAATGATCAGTTCTACCCTGACCCCAAGCGATACTGGATATGGAACCCCCTGCCCGGGTTCAAAGCCGTGCGCGACAACCCGGCTGATATGGCGCGTCTGGTCGACCTGAAGGAATATTTCACCGATCTCAAGCGGGGCACCCTGCCTCAGGTGGCCTGGATCGTGCCGGATACCGAGGACAGCGAGCACCCTCCCGAGCCCATCGCCCAAGGCATGTGGTACGTCACGCTCCTGATCAATGCCCTGATGGAGAGCGCCTATTGGAAAGACAGCGTCATTGTTCTCACTTGGGACGACTATGGAGGTTTTTACGATAACGTGGAGCCGCCGGACGTGGACGCTTACGGCTACGGGCCGCGGGTTCCCACCATCGTGATTTCGCCTTATGCAAAGCCGGGGTTCATTTCACACGAAGTATACGACTTTACCTCCGTGCTTAAGTTTATCGAAGAACGGTGGGGAATGACCCACCTCACGGCGCGAGACCATTACGCCCTGGACCTGCGGGATTGTTTCGATTTCAACCAGACGCCGAACTCGCCCCTGGTGATTCCCATTCCGGCTCATGTCGCCAGGCGCAATGTTTGGGGATGCGGCTATCACCCATCGGTTCCGCTGCCGCATCCGGGGTTCCGGCCACGTTATATTCCATCCCAATAGGCGGCTGAGGCAGATCCCAACCTCACGCAGGTCGAGCGCTCTTGTCTCTCGGCCCGCTGCAGACTCAGCGGCGCGTGCTGCGCGCTCAATCCGATCCGCCGCTTCTGCCAAGCTGGATTGTCGAGAAGAAAAACTAGAGTTTCTCAACCAAGTGGTGGTTGACAGCAAACAGAGCCAGTTCCAGGCGGTTTGACACGCCGAGTTTGTCAAAAATATTGCTAAGGTGATGCTTCACGGTCTGCTCGGCAATGGAGAATTCCTCGGCAATATCTCGGTTGGTAAAGCCTCGCACAATCGCCGAAACAATTTCAACTTCCCGTGGCGTCAAGTTAAACGGTCGGCTCGCTTCACCCGGTTCAGGGATCGCTTTTAGGTCCCGCAGAATTCTCACCAGATCGGACAGGCTTTCCCGGCCCAGCCAGTATTGGCCCGCCATCACGCAATGAATGCTTTTGAGCAGCAGTTCGGTAGCCGATTCTTTGAGGACCACTCCGCGCACACCGTATTGCAGCGCTTTCACAATCTGCTCGCGTTCAATGGCAGCGGTCAAGAGGATAATCCTCACCGTCTCGGCCAAATCATGAAGGCCCTCCACCGCCTCAAGACCTGGGACTCGCGGCATCGCCAAGTCCAGCAGAAGGATATCGGGCTTGAGGCCCCGCGTCAGGGCCACGGCTTCTTCGCCGTCAGCCGCCTCTCCGACGACTTGAAGGTGGGGTTCGGCTTCCAGCAGTTTCCGAAGACCATCGCGGAAGATGGGGTGGTCGTCGGCAACAACGATGCGAATGGTTTGGCCAGATTTATCCATGTGATTTTTGCGGCAAGGTAATTTCCAGGCGCGACCCTTTCCCAGGAAGAGATTCTACGACAAGTTCACCCCCAATGGAACGGACCCGTTCTTTAATAACGATGGGACCCCGGCGGGCGGTATCCAGCTCAGCCAGCCCAAACCGGCCTGAAAAATCAAATCCCTGCCCGTCATCGTCAACCACCAGACGCAGGTGGCCATCCTGCTGGCCAAGCTGAACCAGCACACGGTGGGCGCCGCTGTGCTTTCGCGCGTTGACGAGCGCTTCCTGAACGATCCGGGCCAACTGATTACAAACTCGCGAAGGCAGCGAAACTTCCCCCAACGTCGAGACGAACCGGCTTGAGATTCCTGTATCCCGTCCGAACTTGTCCACGGTGGTAGCCAGGAAGTCCAACAGTTGCGTAGGACGGAGTTCGACCGGCTTCATCTGTTGCATCAACTCCCGCAGGTTCACAACCTCCTGGCGGAGAATTCGCTGGATGTGACTCAGCCGGCCCCCAAGGTCGGCAGCGGAGTCGGCCGGCTTCCGGCGAAGCACATCGACTTCCATCTCCAAACCGATCAAGGACTGAATAACCCCGTCATGCAATTCCCGCGCCACGCGCGCGCGCTCAATGGCTCCCGCTCTCGACCGCAGCCGGGACAGCAAAAAGACACCGTAGATGGCGGGACTCACCTGCAGGGCCAGCGTCCGCAAAAAACGCACGGCGACTTCTCGCGAGGATCGCAGCTTGGGATCCAACAAGAGCAGCGTGCCTGACCATTCATCAGCAGAGCTCACGCGCACGCCCAAGACGGACCGAAAGCGCCGCTGGCCCGCCAGAACATCAGGCGGGCTCCAGGCCACATCATAAATTCGCCTCCCCTCTTCATTCAGGACAAAAGCATCGTAACCACCGCTGCCGCCAGCCGGCCGCTTCCGGACCATATGCCAAACATGGCCGGGAGTCTCAAAGATGTGTTTGGCCACCTGCGGATCTTTAAGCTCGGATGAAGACATCGCAATCTCTTCTGCCGGCTCTTTTCGCTGCACGTCCCAAACGAACGCGCGGTCCGAACTATGCTCATGCACCGCCAGGAGTGCATGGCGGGTCCGAAACAGTTTAAAGATTTCATCGAATATTGCGCGCAGGGCGCCCCTCACCCCTATTTCTGCCCGGACCTTGGTCATAATCCTGGTAATGGACGCAGCTTCTTCGCGAAGTTGTTTTTCCTCTTCTCCGAGGTACCCCAGGAGGTAACCCATCAGCAGCAAATAGCCCCCTCGCATAATAAACGAGTTCAGGCCAAGCGGTTCCTCAAGGGGAGGCAAAAAAAGGAAAGTGCGGAAAACTACAAAGATAGCTTGGAAATTATAAATGACGGTTGTGACCAGTGCCGTTACCAGGGTTGCCTGCAATCCCCAACGGTACGCTGCTTCCAGCAGGACAAAGGTATAAAAGAGGTAAAAGGGGCTGTTGGGTCCGGCCGTAAACAGCGACATCAGAGCGGGCCATAGGATGTCCACGGCGTGAACCGTCAGGCGGAACGTCGGCGACGAAGTCCGCAGGGTCCGAACCATCGCCAGCACACCAATGGCCTCCAGCGCATACACAGCTAACAGCACAAAGACAAGGCGGGCATAACGGCTGGGATCCGTGGGATTGAGCCAAATCGCAAACAGCGATGCGAGCGCCAGAAAAGCTCTCGCAGCGGCCAGGATGCGTTCAATCTGTTGTGGTTCACTTGCCGCGACCCATGTTCGTCTCAGAGATGGAAGTGCACCCATGGTTGACCTTTAGAGGGTAAACATCCCGGCCATTATGTCAACTCTCTGGGGCCAAAACAAGCATTGAGTAAACGACGCGCCTCAGCGGAGATAAACCTGCGGTCTGCGGCAGCCCAATCCGGGGCCCTGCTCGTTCTGCCGGGCTGAAATCGGCTGTCAATGAGTGGCCGGGAACCGAAGTTCGGGAGCGAGACCGTTTCTTGTTCTCCTCAAACCCGCGTCCTCAAAGTCGCTGTAGTCCCTTATAAAGCCGCCTCCCCTCGCTCTTCGTTGCGGATGCGGATGGACTCCTCCACGGGATACAGGAAAATCTTGCCGTCGCCAATCTTGCCGGTCTTGGCAGCCTTCAGGATCGCCCCCACCGCCAACTCAACCATCTGGTCGCGAAGCACCATTTCAATTTTTACTTTGGGCAGCAGGTCGACGTTGTACTCCCTGCCCCGATAGACTTCGGTGTGTCCCTTTTGACGGCCGTGTCCGCGTACTTCAGAAACGGTCATCCCTTCCACGCCAATTTCATACAACGCGTTTTTGACTTGCTCGAGCCGCGAAGGCTGAATAATCGCTTCAATTTTTTTCATCGTTTTTTATCCAGATCAGCAAGATGGAGGGAACCGCTCTGCCGCGAGCACTCCCCGGTACAGGCAAGGCGAATTTCCCTCTTCCTTCTCCAAGCTTACGCTTCGAAAGTGTACCCCTCTTCGCCGTGCTGAGAAAGGTCGAGTCCCTGGACCTCATGCTCCTCGCGCACGCGCAACCCCACCAGAACGTCCACCACTTTAAGAATGACCAAGGTTCCCACAATGGCGAGGGACCAGGAGATGAGAACTCCGACAAACTGATTCAACAATTGCCCGGGGTGACCCTCGATGAGGCCCAACGGCAACAGATTTCCCTGACGGTCCTTGAAAATGGGGTTGACCGCGCTCGTGGCAAAGACACCCGTTAAAAGAGCGCCCACCGTTCCGCCCACTCCGTGGACTCCAAAAGCGTCGAGCGAGTCGTCGTATCCAAACCGGGCTTTCACCTTGGCCACCATAAAGTAGCAAACGATTCCGGCCACAAACCCGATCGCCAGAGCTGACATCGGCCCGACGAACCCCGAAGCGGGAGTAATCGCCACCAACCCGGCTACCGCCCCGGAAATGACTCCCAGCACGCTGACCTTTCCGTTGCGCAGCCACTCGGCTGCTCCCCAGCCAATGGCTGCGGCCGCGGCGCCGAACTGCGTGGCGACAAAAGCGCTGGTGGCAAGTCCCCCGGCAGCCAGCGCGCTGCCCGCGTTGAATCCGAACCATCCGACCCAGAGCAGGCAAGCCCCAATGAAGCTCAGGACCACGCTATGGGGAGGCATCGGCTCCTGCGGGTATCCCACTCTTTTCCCCAGGTAAAGGGCGCACACCAGCGCGGAAACTCCGGAAGTAATGTGGACCACCGTCCCGCCGGCAAAGTCCAGCGTCGGGAAGGCTCCTCCCAGCGCCGCATTGAGCATCCCGCCTTTGCCCCACACCATATGCGCCATCGGCGCGTAAACAATCAATGACCACAACACCATGAAAACCACCATAGCGCTGAATTTCATGCGCTCGGCAAACGCTCCGCAAATCAGAGCGGGAGTGATGATGGCAAACATCAACTGGTAGACCATGTAAGTCTCAAAGGGTATCGTTCCCGCATAGGTGGGATCGGGCGCCGAGCCCACACCGCGAAGAAAGATGTGGCCCAACCCGCCAATGAAGGATGTCCCCGAACCAAAGCACAGGCTGAAGCCAATTACGGCCCACAGCACCGTTATGATCGCCATCAGCGAGAAACTCTGCATCATGACCGACAGAACGTTTTTCTTTCGCACCAACCCGCCGTAAAAAAGAGCCAGCCCTGGCCCGGTCATCATCAGAACCAGCGCCGAGCAGACCAGCATCCAGGCGTTGTCCCCGGAGCTCTGTGCCTCGGCAACTTCCTTCTCCAGTTTCGCGATGCGGTCTTGCGCAACAGCAGGCGCGGGCGCTTCCACGGGGGTTACGGCAGCCTGTGGCGGCGCCGCTTGCGCGCCTCCTGGCTGCGCAAGCAATCCGGACGCACACACAAATCCAAGCATCAGTGACAGCAAGAGATTTTTCATTGAAATGGCCTTACTCCTATAGGTTTGACTGGGCAACCGTTGGACGGCACCCCGCATTATAGAACCGGAAACCTCACCCAGACAAACTAAATCCTTTTGTCGGTTGGCCAAAAGGAAAGAATACTACCCGCCGGTTGAAGCGATGGAACAATCTTCAGCACGAGATTTCGAATCCCATGCGCCTGCGCAATAAAAATCCTGCTGGTGGGTCAATTTGGCTGGGGTAGCGGCGAGTTTACCTCGCCAAGTGGCGGCATAAAGCCGCCTCTACGTCAAAATGACCCACTACCAAGAACCACGCGCGTTGACACCGATTCAGAAGAAAGTGTAAAATAAGCTGTTTCTGTCAAGCGAGGCGAGGTGCATGTATGTATGCAATTTTCCGGACGGGTGGCAAGCAGTACAAAGTTTCACCCGGTGATGTCATTCAGGTCGAAAAGCTTCGGGGGGATCCCGGGGCGGGCGTGGAATTCAACCATGTGTTCGCGGTCCGCAAAAGCAATCTGGTGGTGGGCGCGCCCCTGGTGGAAAACGCCAAAGTAAAGGCAACCATTCTCGGTAACGACCGTGCCGCCAAGGTGCGCGTTCTGAAATTCAAGCGCAAGAAGCAGTACCGAAAGACGACCGGCCATCGGCAGCCTTTCAGCAAGGTTGTCATTAATGAAATTGTTGCCCCTTAGCTCGAGGGGTTTTGACCGGGCAAACAACCAACGAGGTTTCTTATGGCTCACAAGAAAGGGTTAGGAAGCTCACGAAACGGGCGCGATTCCAACGCTCAAAGGCTGGGCGTGAAGCGCTTTGATGGCCAGGTGGTCAGCGGGGGATCGATTCTGGTTCGCCAGCGCGGCACACCCCTGAAGCCCGGCGAGAACGTGGGCGTCGGCAAGGACGACACACTCTTCGCCAAGGTCTCGGGTGTGGTCAAATTCGAGGACCGAGGCCGTGCAGGCCGTTTTGTCAGCATCCTGGTTCCATCGGCAAACTAAGTTCCAGAAGGCGGTGAGGGAAAGGCTTAAGATATCCCTGCCGCCTTTTCTGTTTCTGGAGGCTTCCTCAGCGATAGGTAAAGGGTGATTTGGCGATTGGTGTTTGAACGATTGAAAATCGCAAATGGCTCATTACACCCAATCACCCATGACTCCATCGCTAAATCACGGCTGACGCGACCGCGCGCCAGAGTGTATACTTCGGATTTCCTAGGTGCTCTTGCATGTTTGTTGATGAAGCCAGAATCTTTATCGCGGCGGGCGGTGGCGGCAACGGCTGCGTGGCTTTCCGGCGGGAGAAATTCGTTCCCCGCGGCGGGCCCAGCGGCGGGGACGGGGGCGACGGAGGAAGCATCTATTTGGAAAGCTCCCAGCACCTCAATACGTTGCTGAAATTCCGCTACAACAAGGAATTCCGAGCCAAGCGAGCCGGCCATGGCGAAGGATCGAACCGCCACGGGAAAAACAGTGAGGATTTAGTGATCACCCTCCCCGTTGGAACCCTGGTTGTAGATGAAGCGACCGGGGAAAAGCTGTTTGACTTTGACGCCCCCAGCATGCGGTTCCTGGCCGCCAAGGGAGGCCGGGGAGGCCGCGGCAATGCCCGGTTCGCCACCTCCACGCACCAGGCTCCGCGCAAGGCCGAACCCGGAAAGCCCGGCGAAGAACGAGCCTTGAAGCTGGAACTCAAGCTGCTCGCGGACGTGGGTCTGGTTGGCTTTCCGAACGTCGGCAAGTCCACGCTGGTCTCGCGGCTCAGCGCCGCCCGGCCGCGGATTGCCGATTATCCTTTCACCACGATCGAGCCGTCTCTGGGCGTGGTGGCCATTGATAAAGAGAAGTCCTTCGTCATGGCCGATATCCCGGGCCTTATCGCCGGCGCTCATCAGGGACGGGGCTTGGGCGATCGGTTCCTGAAGCATGTGGAGCGGACGCGCCTGCTGCTCCATCTGATCGACGTGGCAGAGCACTCCGGGCGTGACCCCATCGAAGATTATTCGGTCATTCAAAAAGAACTCGAAAGTTTTAGTCCGGTGATTGCCCAAAAGCCAATGCTGCTGGTCGCATCGAGGGTCGATGCTTCGGGCGAAGGGGATCGCCTGATCGCCTTGCGGGAGTTTTGCCGCGAACAAAGGAGACCTCTTTACGAGATTTCTTCCGTCACGGGCGCCGGCCTCGAAGAACTCAAGCACGCCGCGTGGGCCAAGCTCGAGGAGATTCCGCGGCCCGATTCTTCCCAGGACGCAACCTTAAGGCTTTTACCCAACGGCCAGCAGGACTGACGACAGCGTGAAAATTGCGATTTTTGGCGGTACGTTCGATCCGGTTCACACGGGGCACTTGCAGGCGGCCAAGGCGGCTGTCCGGAAGTATCGTTTAGACAAAGTTTTATTTGTCCCGACGGGATGTCCTCCCCACAAAATTTCCGGCGGCCTCACTGATTTTCATCACCGCTTTGCCATGGTGGCTTTGGCTTGTGCCGGCCATCCGCGGCTTATTCCTTCCGCGCTTGAAGCGCCGGATTCCAAGCACAGCCCGCATTACTCCATCGACACGGCTCGGCGGCTCAAGCGCCTGGCCGGGCCTCGCGACCAGCTTTATTTCCTGATCGGCATGGACGCCTTTCTCGACCTTCCGCATTGGCGGCAATTTCGCCGCTTGCTCGATCTGGTCAATTTCATCGTCGTGTCGCGGCCCGGCTTCGACAGCCGTGAAATCCAAAAGGTGGTTCCTGCGGATATTCTGGCCCCGCCGCACCCGCAAGCCCTATCAAGCCGCATCCGCCTGCGCAAAACCACTCTGCATGTTCTTCGAGGCGTTGAGGTGCCGGTTGCCTCGCGCGACATCCGTCAGGCGATCCGGCGGAAGCGAAGCATCGCCGGGGGAGTGCCTCCTCTGGTGGAACAATATATACTGAAAGAAGGGCTTTATAGCTCAGCAAACCGATTGCGTGGAGGACGATGAAGGACCATTTGCGTGAGGCGGTCCGTGCCGCCCAGGACCACAAGGCCGTGAACCTGGAAGTGCTGGAAGTTGGCAAGGTGTGCTCCTTTACCGATCATTTCCTGATATGCAGCGGGACCTCGACGCGGCACACCCGCGCCATATCGGACGCCATCCTCGAACACCTGAAAAAACAGTCCGGGGTCGCGCCGACCCATCTGGAAGGTTACGCGCAGGCGGAGTGGATACTCATGGATTATCTGAATTTCGTGATCCATATCTTTTCAGAGCGGGCGCGCGAGTTCTACGATCTCGAGCGGCTTTGGAAAACGGCGTCTCGGGTTCCGGTCCCCAAGGGTTAAAGCCCGGAGCTTTACAAGGACCGCCACAAATCGGTTAACGGATTGTATCCATGCGCATCCGAGTGCTTTGGGAAGGCAAAACGAAGGACCCGCACTTGCGCGCTCTAATCGATGATTATGCTGCGCGCATTGCCAAGTTCGGCGATTTTGCGATTCAGGAGATCCCGGAAGCCAAAAAGCGCGGACGAAAAACCTCCAGGAAGCTTTCGGCGGCTGAGGCTCGGATGCTCGAAAAGCTCCGAAACAGCACCAAGGTTTTTCTGGACCCCGAAGGCGGAGAATGGACTTCGCAGGAGTTTGCCCTGTGGCTGGGCCAGCAGGGCGTGCGCGGGACGCGCGAACTGGCGTTCGTGGTGGGCGGGCCGGACGGCTTTTCCTCGGCTTTTCGGGCTGAAGCTGATCTCCTGCTCTCCCTTTCCCGCATGACGCTCACGCATGACTGGGCCCGAGCCCTTCTGCTGGAGCAAATCTACCGGGGATTCACTGTCCTGCGGGGATTTCCATACGTCCGCTGATCCCCCAGCGTTCGAAGGGAAACGACTTTGCCTGAAATCAAGAAAGGCCTGATTATCGTCTTTAGCGGTCCCGGCAAGGGAAAAACCACGGCAGCCCTGGGAACGGCTTTTCGCGCTGTCGGCCAAGGACTCAGGGTATTGATGGTACAATTTATCAAAGGGTCCTGGCACTATGGCGAACTGGACGCCTGCCGGATGCTGGGAGAAGACAGGATTAAGATCCTGCCCATGGGCCGCGGTTTTGTGAAAATCGGCGTGGAAAAGCCGGACCCTGAAGATGTCCGGATGGTGGAAGAAGCCTGGCAGTTCGCGAGCCGGGCGATCCTGGACGGTGAGTACGACTTGGTCATCCTGGACGAAATCAATTACGCAATCAGTTACAAGATGCTCGACCCTCTGAAAGTTCGGGAGGTTTTGAACGAAAAGCCTGAAAGGGTTCACGTGATCCTGACGGGCCGCAACGCTCATCCCTCCATCGTGGAATGCGCCGACATGGTCACCGAAATGCGTGAGGTGAAGCATCCGTATCAGCAAGGGATCCTCGCCCAGCGCGGCATCGAATACTGAGCTTGGCGCCCCAGGCCGAACGGCCTTCGGCGCGCTCGGAGGAAGGAATTCGGGAATCCGATGACTTGGTTTCGAAAAGAAAAGAAGCCGCTGGAGACAGGCCCGCAGGACAAACGCGTCCAGACGGAAGGTCTGTGGACCAAGTGCGCGGCGTGCAAGAAGATTCTTTGGAAAAAGGATCTGGAACAGAATCTGCTCTGCTGCCCCAAGTGCAACCATCATCTCAAAATGAGTTCCCAGTCGCGCCTCGCCATGCTGTTTGACGACGGCAAATACGTTGAGCATGATCCTGGCCTGAGCTCGCCCGACCCCTTGGAATTTTCGGACCGAAAAGCCTACCGCCTTCGCCTGGCGGATGCCGAGAAACTTACGGGGATGAAGGATGCCGTTCGCGTCGGAGAAGGAAACATCGCCGGGAAACCGCTGATCATCTGCGCCATGGAATTCCAGTTTATCGGCGGCAGCATGGGGGCGGTGGTCGGCGAAAAAATTGCGCGCGCCATCGACCGTTGCATCCAGAAAGGATTGCCGCTGGTGATCATTTCCTGCTCAGGCGGCGCCCGGATGATGGAAGGCACCATCAGCCTGATGCAACTGGCCAAAATCAGCGCATCTCTGGCGCAGCTCGACGAGGTGAGAAAACCCTATATTTCCGTCCTGACCAATCCGACCACGGGCGGCACCACCGCCAGCTTCGCCATGCTGGGAGATCTCAACATCGCGGAGCCGGGCGCCCTGATTGGCTTTGCGGGTCCGCGCGTCATCGAGCAAACCATCCATCAGAAGCTGCCCGAGGGTTTCCAGACCTCCGAATTCCTGCTGGACCACGGGATGCTGGACGCCATCGTCCCGCGCACCGAGCTTAAGGCCTATCTGGCCGGGAGCCTGGATTTTATGGGCGCCTGGAACTCAACCGAAGCCCCCAAATGAGTGACCGAAGCACATCTCAGATGCTCATCCCCTACGATGACTGCCTGAAGATCCTTTGGGGTCACGGGCACGAACTGCACGGCAAAAAGTTTGGATTGGAGGCGATTACGGCGCTTCTCCAATCCTTGGGAAATCCCGAGCGCCGCTATCCCACCGCCATCGTTGCGGGAACCAACGGCAAAGGCTCAACCTCAACGATGCTGGCCGCCATCCTAGAGCGCGCGGGCTATCGCACGGGCCTCTACACTTCTCCCCACTTCGTACGTGTCAACGAGCGGATGCGGATCGGCAAGGAAGAGATTTCGAATGATGACTTCGCCGCGGCCTTCAGTGAGGTCCATCGGCGGGTCAGTGAACTGGTCAGCGCGCAGGTGCTTCCCTACCGGCCCAGTTTCTTTGAGTATCTGACGGCGACGGCCTTCCTGCACTTCGCCCGTTCCAGGGTCGATTTCGCAGTCCTCGAGGTCGGCATGGGCGGCAGGCTGGACGCCACCAACGTTGCGGACGCCTCGGTGGCAGTGATCACCAACGTGGACCTCGACCATCAGGAATATCTGGGCAAAACCCATCGGGAGATCGCCGGAGAAAAGGCGGGTGTCATCAAGCCGGGAAAGCCGGTCGTCTCCGGTTGCGAACATCCCGTGGTGCGCGAGGTGATTCGCCGCAGGTGTGAAGAAGCCGGAGCCGAACTGATCGAAACCGGCGGCCTTCGAGGCGTGTCCGGCATGTTTCATCTGGACGGACGCTGCAGCTTCGACATGGAAATCGGCGAATCGAAACTTCCCGGCATTACGCTGCAAATGGCCGGAAGGTTCCAGGTGAAGAACGCCGTCGCGGCGGCCACCGCGGCATCGAGGCTTGCGGGCTTCCGGATTTCCTCCAATTCCATTCGTGAGGGCCTTCAGGCGGCCTGGTGGCCGGGGCGCCTCGAAACCATCCTGAACCTCCCCTTGGTCTTGCTCGACGGCGCCCACAATCCCGCCGCCGCGCGCGAGGTTGCCGCGTTCATCCGGGAGCGCTTTGCGGGACGAACTCTGCGCCTGGTCTACGCCACGATGCGGGATAAGGACATCGGCGAAATCAGCGGCATCCTCTTCCCGCTTGCCAAAACCGTTTATTTGACTCGCCCGGAGGTGGAACGCGCGGCATCTCCGGAAGCCATTCTGGCCTCCGCCCTGGCCGCGCCCCGGCAAATGGTCCTCGAGCCCGACCCCGCCCGGGCGCTTGGGCAGGCGATCGAGCAAAGCTCGCCGGAGGATGTCGTTCTGGTGGCCGGGTCGCTGTTCCTGGTCGGCGCCGTCAAGAAGGCCGTGCTCGAAGGGCGCCTCGCGCTGGGAAAACCGATTCACCCGGAAGTCCTTTCGGAGTACTGTTAATCTCATGATGGAGTCTACGTCGGCCGTGCCCGCCAAGCAAGCGTCCAGTCGCGCACGGGTACGAAGCTTCTTTAGCTACCTGCGTTCTCTCTTCTTTACCGACCTCCTCATTTATATCTACACGGTGATCTGCGGGACGTTCTCGTTTTGCGGCTCATTTTTTGATGCTCAGGGGCGCTGGCAGCACGGATGTGCAAGGCTCTGGTCGTGGCTTATTCTGAAGACCAGCGGGATTCGGGTTCGCGTGGAAGGGCTCGAGAACGTCGATCCGAACCGGACGGTCATCTTCTGCGCCAATCACCCCAGCGCCATGGACATCCCCATCCTGTTTGTAAATTTGCCCCTTCAATTTCGATTTCTCGCCAAGCGCTCGCTGTTCAGGCTTCCGTTTCTCGGCTGGCACCTGCGGCGTTCGGGCCACATTCCGGTGGACCGGGGGCGCCCGCGCGAAGCGCTCAAAGGCTTCGATCAAGCCGCGAAGCGAATCAAGGAGGGCCGTTCGGTGGTCATGTTCCCAGAGGGCCGCCGGAGCCGCACGCCTGAAATGTTGCCCTTCAAGGGCGGAAGCTTCTATCTGGCGATTCTTTCCGGGGTGCCGGTGGTGCCCATCACGCTGAACGGGTCGCGAGACGTTCTGAAGCCGGATTCCTACCACATTCGCTCCGGCCAAACGGAGATGATCGTTCACAAACCGATTCCTACGGATAACTTGAACCTCCAGGATGTGGAAAGCCTCTCCAAGCGGGTGAGGGAACAAATTCTGGCTCGCTTTCGCCCTTCGAAAGATTGACGCGGGCTTTGCACGAGGCCAACCTTATGGATCGGGAAGGTCATCAATAATAGAAATGCGGAAAATGACAACAGTGGCTGGAAACAACACACGCCCGAGCAGACCGCCGAAAAACCACTCGCGCGACGTCATCCTGCGCCCCTTCGCGTTGCTCAGGGCAGACTTTTCGCGGCCATTCCGAGCGAAGCGAGGAACCTGCTTCCCCTTCAGCATGGCGGGCGGCCCTATTCAGCAGCCTGCCAGGACCGTGCTGGTTCTCGCGGTCTGTTTTTTGGCCGTGTGCCTCGGAGCCTCTCCCGCGTCCTTCGGCGCGCAGCAGCAAGCCCCGCCCGCGCTGCCCTCGCGCATCAGCCCCCAGGCACAGAAGCTTCTCGACCGCACCCTCCAGGCGCTTGGCGGCCCTGCTTTTCTCCACTACAAGACAGTTTCCACCACCGGAAACGTCTTCGCTATTTCTTACGGTCAAACAGCCGGCTACGCTCCCTTCAAGAGCACCTTCGAGGCTCCTGACAAGCGGCGCTTCAGTTACGGCAAAGGCAAACCCGTCATCCTCATCAATAATGGCGACCAGGCGTGGGAACTGGACCGGCTTGGCCGGACCCACCAGAATCCCGAGCAGAAGCGGGGTTGGGAGATCGCGAACCGTTACAGCCTTGACAACCTTTTGCGCTTCCGGATTCGCGAGCCCGGCGTCCTGATCCTGGCCAGCGGCGTCGATTTCATCGACAATCAGCCCGTGGACGCAATCGACGTGATCGACTCCCACAACGTTCACGTCAAGCTCTACGTCCATCGCTCCACTTACCTTCCGGTGCGAATCATCTACCGCGTCGAGAACCCGAACACCCGCGAGTGGGAGGATTACGCGGACGATTACAGCGACTACCAGCCGTTCCAGGGCATCAACACCCCGATGCATACCACCCGTTACCTCGATGGTGAACGCATCGGCGAGCTTTTCCGTTCGAGCGCGCGCTACAATGTAACGATTCCGCCCAACTATTTCGAGCCTTCCCGGTAACAATCCGTCCCATCTGCTATAATAGCTTGTTGGAGGTTCTGTGGGACGCGGGCGGCTGATAAGGTCAACAACCATTCTTTGTGTTCGCCGGGACGGCCATCTCGCCATGGGCGGGGATGGCCAGGTCACGATGGGCGAGAGCGTGATCAAGCACAACGCTCGCAAGATCCGGCGTCTGTATAACGAGAAGATATTGGCCGGATTTGCGGGCAGCACGGCGGACGCCCTATCGCTCTTTTCGCGTTTTGAACAGAAACTGGAGGAGTTCCATGGCAACCTCAGCCGCTCCGTGGTTGAGCTGGCCAAGGACTGGCGCACCGATCGCGCTCTCCGCCATCTGGAAGCGCTGCTCCTGGTGGCCGACCAGAAGTTCACCTATCTGGTGAGCGGCAACGGGGATGTCATCGAGCCGGACGACGGGATCGTCGCCATCGGTTCCGGCGGCCCTTACGCTCTGGCGGCCGCGCGGGCTTTAGCGAAGCACACCAAACTGAACGCCCGCGAAATTGTTCAGGAATCGATGCAACTCGCGGGGCAGATTTGCATCTTCACAAATGAGCAGACTGTGATCGAGGAACTCTAACCCTCATCGAGTCTTATTATTCTGCAATGGTCTTTTACTTGCCTGAAAACATCGAAACCGCGACCATGTTGGACGAGCTGACGCCGCGCCAGATCGTCGCCGAGCTCGACAAGCACGTGGTCGGCCAGAAGGAAGCCAAGCGCTCGGTCGCTATTGCGCTGCGCAACCGCATGCGCCGCCAGAAGCTTTCTCCGGAGCTGGCGGAAGAAATCCTTCCCAAAAATATCATCATGATCGGCCCCACAGGGGTGGGCAAAACGGAAATCGCCCGCCGCCTCGCCCGCTTGGCCAATTCGCCCTTCATCAAGGTCGAGGCCTCCCGCTTCACGGAAGTTGGTTACGTGGGCCGCGACGTGGAGTCGATGGTCCGCGACCTGGTTGAAATCTCTATCGACATGGTCCGGGAGGAAAAAATCGAAGAGGTCGCGGAAAAAGCTGAACTGAACGCCGAGGAGCGCCTGCTCGATCTGCTGCTTCCGCCTCCGCCCCCTGCCCCGCCCAAGGCTGAAAAGACTCCCCCCGACAACGGCAACGCGGCAACGGCGGAGCAGTTCAAGCGCACCCGCGAAAAGCTGCGCGCCCAGCTCCGCGAGGGCAAGCTGGACGAGCGCCAGGTGGAAGTTGAAACCCGGGAGCGGAGCTTCCCGGCCTTCGAAGTTGTCTCTTCCCAGGGCATCGAAGAGATGGACATCAACATCAAGGATATGCTCCCCGGGCTGTTCGGACCGCGCAGCAAGAAGCGCCGCATGCGCGTGGGCGAGGCCATGGAGTATCTGATCCAGGAAGAAGAAAACAGGCTGATCGACATGGATCAGGTCACCCGAACCGCGGTCGAGCGCGCCGAGCAATCCGGCATCATCTTTCTCGACGAAATTGACAAGATTGCGGGCCGCGAGCGCGGGCATGGGCCGGACGTCAGCCGCGAAGGCGTGCAGCGCGACATTCTCCCCATCGTTGAAGGCACCACCGTCAACACCCGCTATGGCATGGTGCGCACGGACCACATCCTGTTTATCGCGGCCGGGGCTTTCCACGTCAGCAAACCTTCCGATCTGATCCCGGAGCTGCAAGGACGGTTTCCGATTCGCGTCGAGCTGCATTCCCTGAACGTGGAAGATTTCATCCGCATTCTTTCAGAGCCCAAGAGCGCGCTCGTCAAGCAATACATCGCCCTGCTCGAGACCGAAGGCATCAAGCTCACTTTCACCGACGACGCCCTGGAGGAAGTTGCGCGCTTTGCCGCCACCGTCAACGACCAGTCGGAAAACATCGGCGCCCGGCGCCTGCACACCATCATGGAAAAGCTCTTGGACGAGATTTCGTTCGAAGGCCCCGATCTGAAGAAAAAAACCGTGCGCATCGACGGCGCTTATGTCAAAAAGCAGCTCGCCGAAATTGTGAAGGATCAAGACCTCAGCCGCTACATTCTGTGAAGCTTCGATCGCAAACAGCCCACCCTGGAGGCGCCTTGGCGCCCATGATGATTCCCTCCGCCCGCCTGCCTCGCGCGGGGCGCTCCGTGTGGATTCCTCTCATTGTTCTGTTAATTTCAGCAGCCGGCTTTTTCGCCGGCTGCGGCGTCCAATCCCCTCCGCAACCTCCTCGCATTGAAAGGCCCGCCGAGATTAAGGATCTCCATGCAGTCCAAATCGGCGGCGGCTTCCATCTCGAGTTCACCCTGCCCGTGCTGGCCGCCGACGGCGAGCGCTTGACGAAGCCCGTTCAACTCGACTTCTTCCGCGCCATTACGCCGCCGGGACAAACGCCTGCCATGCCCGCCACTGACACGGCTCCCTGGGCCGCGATTCTGCCGCAAGACCTGCCCCGATACTTGCGCAACGGCAAGGTTGATTACCCGTCGCCTCTTTCCGATCAGGCTTTCCGCGAGTTGCAGAATTCAACTTTTACTTTTTCCGTTGTGGCGCTTACCCGCGGATTCCGAGGCCACCCGCGCAAAAGCGCTCCCTCCAACCTCGTCCAGACAAAACTGGTCGACGTAAGCGTGCCGGTCGCGAATCCTGCCGTCAAGACCACGCAGGCGGCCCTCGATCTTTCTTGGGCGGAGCCGGCTCAAACCTTGGCGGGAGTTCCCGTCTCAAATCTCGCGGCCTATCGGGTTTACGGAAGCAGGACCGGCAAGCCCGGCTCGTTCCGCTTGCTCGCCGAAACCAAGTCCACCCAATATAACGATCCCAACTTCCAGTTCGGCCAGGAGTATTACTTCCGGGTCGTCGCGGTTTCCGCCTCCAACGGTTTCCAGGCTGAAAGCGAGCCCTCGGCAACAGTCGAAGTTACCCCGAAGGATACTTTCCCTCCAGCCGTCCCCAGGCGCCTCACCGCCATTTACACGGCCGGCGCCGTCGATTTGATCTGGAACGCCAACACCGATGCGGACCTTGCGGGCTATAACGTTTACAGAAAAACCGAAGGCGAAGTGTTTGCGCGCGTCAACCGGCAGTTGTTATCCACGCCGATTTTCCATGACACTTCCGTGGCTCCCGGCCATCTCTATCAATACGCCGTCACTGCCGTGGATCTTTCCGGGAACGAGAGCGCCCAATCCCTGCCCGTCAGTGTTTCCACCCGCTTGCCCGGCCAACCCTGAGCCGTGCTGCGCGCACACGGCAAGCGCGTGAAATGATATAATGCCGCCGGATTAAGAAATGGAGAGCGCTCCCGGACGCCTTCGAGATGGAGTTTGTTTTGGACATCGCCCATAAGCGCCGGGAAAAGGCCGGCTGCCGGTGAACGAATGGTCGCCTCTCACGATAGGCTTGGCCGCGGGCGCTGCGGCAGTGCTCGCGAGCGCCGGCACGCTGGCTTACCTCAAGCTGCGGCGGCGCAAAGACCCGGCTGAGCTTGAGCGTCTCCGCCGCCTTTTTCTGGGCCATTCCGGGCGCATCACCACGGGTGAAATTATCGCCCTGGTTGAGCCGGAAGGCTCTTCCGCCGTCCTGCTGGTTTACCGGTACGATGTTGCGGGTGTCACCTACGAAGTCGCGCAGGATGTGGCGGCGCTGCCCCAAGTCGCCCCACTCGCAAACCGTGCGGTGGGCGGGATATCGATCGTCAGGTATGAGATGAAGCATCCCGGCAATTCCGTCATCGTCAGTGAGGAATGGTCCGGGCTGCCGGACGTTAAGCCCTCCCGAGGCAATGCCCTTCCCCTCTCCGCCGAAGCTGTGGAGAAACCCTGAAGCGCGCGGCTCCGAAGGTTGCTGAAAAGTTGATGTTGTCATGCTGGCCTTTCGCTGTCATTCCGATCCCGTTCGCCCTCCGCTGGCGAACGGCCCTGAGCGAAGCGAAGGGGCGCCGGGTAAACTAATCTGCTTCTATCTGCCCAGAATGACCGGCTGCAAGCTCTTTTTCAGCGTCAGGCTCCAACGTTGGCTTTGAAAGCCCCGCCAGGGGCGCAAGACCTTAGCCCACGGCGCAAGCCGTGGGACAAGAAGCCGATATATCCCCGCCCAGCCCCCGAAGGGGGCGCAAGTCTTTCGCCCCTCCGGGGCTTACTTACGCTGCTAACTTCTGTTTCGTGACTTTAGGGCCAGATCCCCCCCGCTCCAATTTGGCACACTCACCTATCTTTGGAGACCCCCAGCGAGCCAAGCATCCCTCATAATGTATTGATTTCAATGCATTAATAATTTATAAGCCTGATTTGTCCCACGCGTCCCACGCGTCCCATTTTGAACTGTTAGGCTATAGGTGCGAGGCGTAGCAGAGGCCGGAATTTCGCGCTTCGTTCGCCGCAGCTTACGTTCATATCAGGGAGGAATCATGGATCAGACACGGCAAGCGCTCAGCACCAAGGAAATAGAGGCCAGACGCATGAACGCCAGAAAGTCCACAGGGCCGCGCACGCCCGAGGGCAAGCGGCGCTCGGCGTTGAACGCCCTCAAGTACGGAACCCATGCCAGGCCGCAATCCCTCGCGGAAACGATGCTGGATCTGGGGGAAGATCCCCGCGAGTTCGAGCATTTCCTGGCGGGTCTCGTGACCGCTCTCGACCCGGCCGACGCCGTCGAAAGAATGCTCGTCGAGGATATCGCCACGCTGGCTTGGAAAAAGCGCCGCCTTGACCGCATTCAGCAGGGTTTGCAGTTGCGCAATCTGGAACTGCTGGAGCTTGAACGCCACCGTCAGGCGCTGGAAGTTGGACGGGACAGTCCTGACGTTTCGCAAGCCGAAGTCTTGAAGATCGGGTTGCGGCGCTCAAAAAAATCGCCCGCAAAGTTTGGAGAGATTCTCTCTTATCTCGACATGCTGACCGAGGCGGTGGGCAAAAACGATTTTTCACGGGACGCCGACCCGCTTTTCACCGCTCTCTACGGCGAAGAACCCACTTTGCGCGGCGCCGAGATCATCAATCTCTATCACCGGTTTCAAAACCCTGATGAGGATCATGACGAAACTGAGGGGACTGACGATCCGCAGGAGGAGCAAGCGCTGCTGGCCGGGCTGAAGCTGGCGCTCCAGGAAGAGACGCGCGACGTGGCCGAAGAGTACGCGCTCTACCTTCAGGAACACGTCCACGTCTCACCCGCCTTGCGCAACGCCACGCTGGCTCCCTCGAACCCCGAGTGGCGGGCCATGATCCGGCACGAATACACGCTCGACCGCCTGGTCGAGCGCAAACTGAAACTCCTTATCCAGATTCAAAATGCGCGCAAAGCCCGCGAGCAGGCCGCCGGGGATTGCAACGAAGAAAAAAAGAATTCTTTTTTTCAAAAACGAAGCTAGGAAGTTGTTGAAAACACAGGACCGCTGTGGAAAAAACAGCCAAAACAAACCGGAAACGAAGCTAAAACGAACCTGGCAAGTTGTTGAAAATAAAGAATGGCCAAAAAAACGAAGCGGAGATCTGGCGCGCCGGTGACATGGGCTCCCAAGCGAAACTTCCGGACAAACAGTCCGTTACCCGCAGGTGCAGGAGTCTTTTTCGGGGGGGTCATCGTATACCAATGTAGAATGGACACCGCGATTCGACTGTTTGCACTTGCGATGGAACCCGAAACCAAAACGGTGGCGCGCGGCCTACGCCAGCGCGATCCGGACCTGCTTGAAGCCCTGATTGCGCGGTACGAGTATCGCCTTTACCGCTACCTGCTCTACTTGACCGGCAACACGGAGGTGGCGCGTGAGCTATTCCAAGAAACCTGGCTGCGGGTGCTGGTGCGCGGGCACCAATATGACGGCGTTTCGCGCTTTGAACCGTGGCTGTTTTCGATTGCCCGCCACTTGGTGATTGACACCAGCCGCCGCAGGAACCTGGACAGCCTGGACGAGTTGCTCGATCCCACCGCGGGCGGCCACGCCCGGGAGCCTCGCGCGCCTGAGGATTCTTCCCCGCTCGCCGCGTACGCGAGCAGCGAATTGACGGCCCGGCTCGGTTCAGTTCTGGCGCGCTTGCCCGCCGTTTACCGCGAAGTTCTGTTACTGCGTTTTCAGGAAGATCTTTCGCTCGAAGAGATCGCCGGGGTGATTCGGGCGCCGCTCTCCACGGTGAAGTCGCGCCTTTACCGCGGATTAAGCGCAGCCCGCGAACTGTGGGAGGAACGGGAGCCATGAAGAAGGAGAATGAGGATATTCACGAACTTGCGCGGAGGCTGGTCGACCGGGAGCGGATTGAGGAACTTGCGCCCGAGGAGCAGCACTGGCTGAGCGATCATCTTGTGGCCTGTGAAGACTGCGCCGCCTGGCAGACCTCCACGGAGGCGGTGCTGCGGGCGCTCAAGTCGCTCTCCGTCGCCCTGCCTCCGGGACTGGCGGCCTCAACAAATTTCCGAGTGCGCGAGGAAGCCGCGAAGCTCAAACAGCGCCGCGCGAGAAATCTGGCGCTGATCGCGGCCTGCGTGATTTCCTGGGTTGCGGGCGTGGCCAGCGCGCCGCTGGTATGGAGGGCGTGTGCATGGATTGGCGCGGTGCTTGACCTGCCGCGGATCGTGTGGGAACTGGGCTTCGTCGCCTGGTGGTTCGTGCCCGCCGGGGCGGTGGGTCTGGTGGTGATCTGGGCACGCGTGCAAGCAGAACGGGAGGGGCCGAACGGCGCGGAGGAAATGGCACCGCGATCCTACGAGGGATAAAAGGCAAGTCTAGGAACCGACAAAGAGGTTTGCAGGAAGCGAGGGTATGCAGATGGAAAACCAGCGGGGTGTGATGGGAAAAATCAGGAACAACTGGCGGCAGCGAGCCGGCGAACGCACGACGTTAGGGGCCGACCTGCGGCTGGTTCCACGGTGGATGATCTGGTTGCTGGTGGCAGCGTATGTTGTGGCTCTCGCCGCGCTATTCCATTTCGATCTCGCTGGGGGAGGCTTGGCTGGCATGACGCTTTCACAAGTGGCCGAAAAAGAGCTAGCGGAGTTCGGCTTCGTAACGGCAATTGCAATCCCAGTGAGCGCCTTCGTCATGCTGATCGGATACATTGGCGCAGACGCAAGACGCCGAGGCATGAGCCCTGTTCTTTGGGAACTGGTCGCGCTTCTCGTGCCTTACCTGATCGGCGCAATCCTCTACTTCGTTGTGCGAGAGCCGCTGCCGTTGAATTGCCCGCAGTGCGGGCGCAGAGTGAACGCTCATTTCAACTTCTGCCCGGGATGCCAGTTCAATCTCCAGTCCAATTGCCCTCAGTGCCGGCGCGCGATTCGTCCCGAAGACCGTTTTTGCCCCTACTGCGGGTTCACCTTGCAGTCCGATGTCCCGGCGTCTGAGCGTGCGTAGAAAGTGCAGCAGGCAACTACGCACAATCGGCGTCGTGATTGGGCTTGGGGGTCTCCACACCTCAAGGGGAAAACCGTAATTGGCCTTCCTCCGTCGTCGGCCTTTGAGGAACATGCACAACAAAGCTACGACCCCAAAATCAGTGTTGCGGCTGCCAACTCCGAGCAACCGAGCCTCTCCGGCGCGGCGACGTGTGTATAATCGAGGTTTGCTGCGGCAATGTAGCGCCGCCCTTCAGGGCGGCACGACGGGCAAATAGTAGCGATGCCGGGCTAAAGGCACTGCAGGTGCCATGCCAGGGCAATGCCGGACTAAAGCCCGGCGCTACGGGAACGTCAATGTTCAAAAAAATCCTGGATGCCAATCGCGGAGAGATTGCGGTGCGCGTGATGCGGGCCTGCCGCGAGATGGGCATTGGGAGGTCGCTCGCGACCAGGGGCTTCTGGTTATCGAGGCCATGAAAACGCAGAATGAGTTGCGGACGCCGCGCGCCGGGCGCGTCGCGGAACTTCACGTCCAGGAGGGAATGGGAATTGAAACGGGATCGAAGCTGCTGAGGCTGGAATAGGCGTGCGCCTTCACTTCACCGATTCCGCACCGTGCTGGACGATCTGCTCGGCCAGAAGATTTTTCACCTTGGCCTCGTCACGCAGGGTCTCGATGTACGCTGCCTTGAGGAGCTGTTCTTTTTCGTTGACCAGAGTGTTTCGAATGCTGCTTTGCAGCTTCGGATCGGACAACTGGCCTTGCCCGGCTTGTTCGATGCCGAGAAGCTTGATGATATGGTAGGCGTCCTTGGTTTTGATAATGCCCGAAATCTGCCCCACCTTCAGCGACTTCACAATTCGTTTGAGAGCGGGGTTGGTCTCGAGGCCGGAGGCAGGAATGAAACCCATGTCACCGCCGGTGGAAGCGGTGGTGGGATCTTCAGAATATTCCTGCGCAACCGTCGAAAAGTCTTCTCCGGAGCGAAGCTGCGCATCGAGAGCCTGGATCTTGCGCTCGGCCGCCGCCGGGGTTTTGGCGTCATCATTTTTCAGGTTTCGCACGTCGCGGTCCGGCCGGGGAGTCACCTCAATCTGGGCCAGATGATACTCCGTCTCAGGAACATTGAACGAGGCTTGGTTTCGCTGATAATACGCCGCGATTTCCGCGTCACTGACGGAAATGCGCGAATCGATATCCTTGCTGATGAGCTTGGTCACCGTCAGACTGCTGCGCACCTCTTCCCGAAGGTCGTTTTCGTCCATGCCCCGTTGCTTCAACTTTTGCTCGAACTCCTGCTTCGAGTAGGGGCTTTCAAGCTGGCTCACTTTCGTGTCCACTTCCGCCTCCGACACCGTGATGCCGGAGTGGGCGGCATGGGCCAGCAAGATCTGGTTGTTGATCAACTCATCGAGGATGTTGAGCTCGTAGCTGAGCACTTCTTCTTTGTCAGCAGAAGCGCCACTCGAGATGCCGCGGCTGTGATAGATCTTTTCCACCTGATCGCGGAAGATGGGCTGTCCGTCCACTTCCGCCCACACGGCCCCGGACTTCGACTGGCGCTTCTGGCAGGCAAAGGTCAGCAAGAGCAGACACAGAACGCCGGCCAAGCCAAGGCTGTGCGGAAGAGACAGCGAGCGAAAGGCGCTTTGGGGACTGCCCCCCGCGCGTTGCCCCTTCGTCTCTGGACTGCTTGGCAAGAGCCGGTAGGCATGGCGCAGACTTTTTGGTATAATGAGAAGTTGCATTTTGAATTTGTCGTCCATTCTAGAGGGAGTTTTCATGGCTCGTAGCTGCAAGATTTGCGGGAAAGGCCCCGCGTACGGAAACCGCGTCAGTCACGCTCACAATATCACCCGGCGCCGATGGAATCCCAACCTTCGCCGCGTTCGCGCGGTCATCAATGGGGCCCGGAAGACCATCCGCGTTTGCACCGCCTGCATCCGATCCGGCAAAGTCATCAAAGGCGCTTAGCCGCCGCTTTCGACTTGGAGGCGGGCCACGCAACGTCCGGGCCGCGCAGCCGCACCCGAAACGGCTTCTCTGCCCTTCGGCTCTTCTGCAAACGCTCGCCCGCCAAGGGGGTTCCCTTGGCCGCTCCACGCGAACCTCAGGCTTTCACGACCCGCTCGACCTCGTAAACTCCTTCAATCTTCCTCAGCGAAGCCACAATCTTATCGAGGTGTTCCTTATCCACAATGTCCACGGTGACTTCAATCGAAGCCTGCTCGTCCCCGGTGCGCGCCTCGATGTTCTGGATGTTGGAATGGTCACTGCTGATGGCCGCAGTAACCTCAGCCAGCATGCCTTGGCGGTCGGTCGTCAGAAGATTCAGCCTGACAGGATAGAACGTATATTTCGGACCGGACCATTCTACTGCAATTCGCCGCTCAGCGTCATAGAAAAGGTTCTGAACGTTCTTGCAATTTTTGGCGTGAACCGAGATTCCTTTCCCTCGCGTGATATATCCAACAATCTCTTCTCCGCGGATCGGATTGCAGCACCGGGCCCGGTACACCATGAGGTCTCCATGCCCGTGAACCTGGATGGCAACGTCGGACGTCATACCCAGAACGCGCTTGACGGTCCGGGTAAGCCGGGAGGGCTGACCCGGCTCATGGCCTAAGGCGGGAACAAGTTTTGCCAGGACCTGCCGCGCCACGAACTTCCCAAAGCCCACGCCAGCATACAAATCATCGACCAGGCTGCACCCGTATTCGCGCGCCACGCGGTGATAGTCTTCGTCGGCGATCTTTTTCATGACGACGCCGTATTTTCGAGCTTCCTTCTCAAGCAGCCGCTTGCCCATCTCGACCGACTGGTGGCGCTGCGTGGTGTTGATCCAGTGCTTAATTTTGTTGCGCGCCCGCGAGGTCTTTACGTGCGCCAGCCAGTCCCGGCTGGGAGTCTGAGTGCTCTGCGTCGTGATCTCGATGATATCGCCGTTCCGCAGCTTCGACTTCAGCGGGACGATCCGCCCGTTTACCTTTGCTCCGATACAATGGTTGCCGACTTCGGTGTGGATGGCGTAAGCAAAATCAATGGGGCTCGCGTCGCGGGGCAACACAATAACCTTCCCTTTCGGGGTAAACGTGTAGACCTCCTGCGGATAGAGATCCACTTTCAGGGTCGAAAGGAAATCTCCCGGATCGCGCATTTCCTTCTGCCATTCAACCAGGTGGCGTAACCAGGCGAAGCGCTCGGTGTCCTGGATGGTTGCCCCGTGCCCGTCCTTGTATTTCCAATGCGCCGCAATGCCTTCCTCCGCCAAGCGGTGCATCTCCTCCGTGCGAATCTGGACTTCAAAGGGCTGCCCGTGCGGCCCGATAACGGAGGTGTGGAGCGACTGGTAGAGGTTGGGGCGCGGGATAGCAATAAAATCCTTGATTCGTCCCGGAACCGGCCGCCACGTGTTGTGAATGACTCCGAGCGCGGCGTAACAGTTTTTTACGTCGTCGGTAATAATGCGGATGGCAAGCAAGTCATACACCTGCTCGATCGCGATGTGCTGGCGTTTAAGTTTCTGCCAGATGCTATAGAGCCGCTTGATTCGTCCCTCGATCCTGGCCGGAATCGCATGTTCCTCCATCTTGGCCTGAACCAGACTTCGGACCTCAGCAAGAAATTCCTCGCTGACTTTTCGCCGCCGCTCCACGGTCTTTTTGACTTCCGCGTAGGCGTCCGGTTCAAGGTGCTGGAACGCCAGGTCTTCCAATTCCCCGCGCAGTTTGCCCATGCCCAATCGGTGGGCAATCGGGGCATAGATTTCGAGCGTTTCATGGGCAATGCGCTGGCGCTTGTCGGGGGGAAGATACTCGAGGGTCCGCATATTATGCAAGCGGTCCGCAAGCTTCACCAGAACCACGCGTACGTCGTCCACCATGGCAAGCAACATCTTGCGGAAATTTTCCGCCTGCTGTTCTTCGGGACTTAGAAAATGGATCCGGCCGATCTTGGTGACGCCTTCGACAATGCGAGCAACATCGTCCCCAAATTCGATCCGCAGTCCCTCGATACTGGTCGGCGTGTCCTCAACCACATCGTGGAGCATCCCGGCCACCAGGCAGACCGGGTCCAGTCTCAAATCCGCCAGAATATTCACCACGTGCAGGGGATGTGAAATGTAAGGCTCTCCGGAAACCCGCTCCTGCCCCTTGTGCCTTTCAATGCAAAACTGATAGGCCTTGCGCAGAACCGCCAGATCGTCATCCGGACGATAAGCGTGAACTTTCCGAAGGATGTCGTCGAATTGGGCCATATCCCCTCATCCATTCTAGGGCACTGCTTATCGAGGGTTCAAGCGTACCTGTACTTCGCGTCGAAGCGCACCGCCTTGGGATCGGGAAACGAGTTCGCGGCAAGGGCGAACCTCGGGTGGCGAACGACAAGGTTCCCAGCAAGAATAGCAAGAATGAAATGATCAGAAGGATCCTCTGGAGGTCCTCTTTGGCATGCAGGGGACGCATCTCGGAGGCGTCAACTGAGGCTCAGCAACCGCAGGGAAGACTCTCACTGCGGACTTCACGACGCGCATAGAGAATTGCTCCCCAAAGCAAAAGGCCCTTCGACGTCGGCGGCCGAAGGGCTCTTTGCATTCGCTATCAAACGACCTGAATTATCCTAGCCTTGCGAAGCGGGCTTGGGCGGCGCGTTCTTACGGAGGGTCATGGCCTTCTGCTGCCAATCATCAGCCGTCTTTAGGTCCGCTTGCCGCGCTGCGGGGCTCTCTTCAATGTCAGCTTTCTGCCGGTAGATCAAATTCAAATAGGCCATGGTATCGAAGTTATTGGGCTTCAGTTCCAGAGATTTATTAAGCGCCTGAAGTCCTTCGTCGATCAACTGGCCGTTTTGGTCCGCCAACTTGGCACGGTTTTTCGCAGGCAGAGGAGGAAGGATGCCGTCCTTGTTGGGCGTCGTAAGGTTGAGGTCTTTGCGCATTTCACCGTCCCGCTGGAAGCAAACGGCCCAGTTGATAACACCAATCCAGTAGTAAGGCTCCGGATTGTTGGGCTCGACCTGCATGCGCTGGCGCTGAAACTGCTTCGCTTTCTCGAAATCCTTCATGCTGTAATAAATTTGCGCGATGCTGGCCAGCGCCGTGGTGTTTTGCGGGTCAAGCTTCAGAACCTCCTCGAAGGCTTGAATCGCTTGATCTCCGGTCTTGGTGTTCTCCGGCGAATCGCCTCCCGGCACATATTGCTGGGCGTACGCCGTCGCCAAATAGAGTCTTGCGTTCAGAAGATTGGGGTCCAACTGAATGGCACCCTTAAAATGCTCGATCGCTTCTTGAAACTGGGCATTGCGATAGGCAGCAACCCCTTTATTGAGCTGGTCGCGCGCCTTCAAGGCTCTTAGCGTGCCGCAACCACTTGCGACGATCGCCAGCAGCAGCACCCCGCCGAGAGGTGCGAGCTTATTTCGACGCATCTTGGGTCCTCCAATAGTTCAATATGTTTGGCGTGTCAAGGTGCTATTGCTGTGACTCGATTTGCCTCGTGATGAGCCCGATCTTGTCAGCGCCTGCACCCTTCGAAATATCGATGATCTCCGCCACATCCGCAAAGGGCAGGGACGGATCCCCCTTGATGAACATAATGTGGTCATTGCGGTTCTTGAAGATGTCTTCCAGCCGCTGGCCCAGGTCCCTGACACTCACGGGCTGCGTATTGATCGCGATCTGCTTCGCTTGATCAATGGACACCACGATCGTCCGCTCGAGGACTTCCTTGTTCGGCTTGGCATTCTTGTCAGGCTTTGGAACCAGAGCGTCCAAACCCTTCGGAGTCAGCGGTGTGATGATCATGAAGATAATCAGCAACACCAGCAACACGTCAATCAAGGGCGTTACGTTCAGGTTCATCATCGTGCCGCCCTTACCGCCGCCAACACCCATCGCCATAGTTTTATCCTCCTTCAACCAACATCTTCGTTATTGCATCGCAAGCGGCACTTTGGGCTGGACTTGCTCGGTCAGCAGTCCGAGCTGCTCAACTCCTGCCGCTCGCACGTTATCAATCACCGAAACCACGTCGCCATACTTCGCTCGGGCGTCGCTTTTGACAAAAACCGTCTTGTCCAGCTTGTTCGCAATCAGGTCTTTCACTTTAGTGGTAATGTCGCCCAGTTGAACGGGATCTGCGTTCAGGAAGATTTTCCCATCCCGCGTGATTGCCAGCTCGACGGCATCGGTCTTTTCCGCGCTCGGCATCGGACGAGGGTTATGCGTCTTCGCCAGATCAACGGAGGTTCCGTGCTGAAGCATGGGAGTGATGACCATGAAGATGATCAGAAGCACCAACATAACGTCCACCATGGGCGTCACATTGATGTCCGCCATCTCAGTCAGAGACTTGCGCTTCACGGCCATTACTTTTTCCCTCCCGACCGCTTGATAAAGTAGTCGATGAGTTCAGAAGAGGAATTGTCCATCTCCACGTCAAAACCTTCGATCTTGTTGGTGAAATAGTTGTACAGCCAAACGGCGGGAATAGCGACGAACAAGCCGATGGCCGTCGTGACCAGGGCTTCCGCGATCCCACCAGCCACCGCGCCAAGTCCGGTTGACTTCTGAGCCGAGATCCCTTGGAAAGCGTGGATGATCCCGAGCACCGTTCCGAACAGTCCCACGAAGGGCGCCGTGGACCCGATCGTCGCCAGGCTTGAAACGCCGCGCTTAAGTTCCGCGTGGACAATCGCCGAAGCCCGTTCCAGGGCGCGCTTTGAGGCCTCAATCATTTCCCCCGGGATTTCCGCCGAGACTTGATGGGCTTGAAATTCCTGCAAGCCCGCCGTCACGACCTTTGCCAAGTGGCTTCGCTTGTTCTGCTCCGCAATCGAAATAGCCTCGTCGATTTTGCCGTCTTTCAGCGCTCCCGCCACCGCCGGCGCAAAAATACGGGACTGCTTGCGCGCTGATTGGAAAGCAATCCAGCGGTCAATCGCCACACCGATGGACCATGCCGACATGAAGAACAACAGGATGACGACAGAGCGTGCCGACCACCCCATCGATTTCCACATACTGACCGGGTCAAACCCCGGAGCAATTGCCTCTTGAAACAGTAAAACCATCGCCAAAAGATTTGCTCCTACCATGCTTGTTTATTTCCTCCTCAAGGGATTTTTCAAACCTACCGATTACTCCGCCAAGGTGAAGTTCACATCAATCTCGGTTTGTACTTCAACGGGTTGACCATTCAATAGAGTGGGTTGATAACGCCATTGTTGCACGGCCGAAAGGGCAGACGGCGCCAAGAGAGGATGGCCGCTCAAAACCTTCAGGTCTTTGATTGTTCCGTCTTTACCGATAATGGCTTCCAGCTTTACCGATCCCTGAATCCGCGCCATCTTAGCAAGAGGAGGATAGTCGGGCGTCGGACCATAGATCAGCTTGGCAGCTTCGACCTGGCCGCCAACCCTGATGCGCTCGGGAGCCTGGGGCTTCGGCGGAGGAGGTGGCGGCGGTCCTCCCGCCATCACGCCGCCGATGATACCGCCAAGAACGCCGCCCATCTGGCCGCCCGGAACGCCGCCGGCGACTCCACCCGCCACCCCAACGGACGCCTGGATAGGTTGGTCTTTGATCCTGGAGATCGTCTTGGGGATCACGGTGGGCGCCTTCATCAAGTCCGCCATGCTCACCTGATGAACGATAACTCTGGGAGCCGCCGCAGGCGGAGGGGGCGGGGGCGGGGGTGGAGGCGGAGCTATCAAAAAAGTCATCAGTTGAGCCTTGGGAAGCGCGTCGGTATAAATCAGCGGAATAACCACCATGACCCCGATGACAACCACCTCGATAATATAAGCAATAGGCAGGGTGGCTCTCTTCCAATTCCCAGTTTTAGCCGCGCTGTAGATAAGGTAAACGATAAAACCCGCCAGATTAAACAGGAAGGTGACGGCCAGCCACGGCCAGGTGCTAAATCCCAGATGCCGCGTGTCCGCGTAAACGTAACAAAGCATCAGCGCAAAGCAGAAAAACAATACGCCGAGAACCGATGACTGAGTGATCAGTACTTTTAACTCCGGCGTCTCAGCAAATGGCAACCCAAAGTAGCCGAAGAAGAAACCGGCCAATCCAATTCCGAATGTGAGCAGCCAGTGCCGGCCTCGCAGCACAGGTGCGCGGCTTGGCGATGAATCCAGCAGCGTATCACCAATCATGATTACCACCTCCCCTTACCGGCGTCATCAAGTCCTACCCCCTCCTCGCTCGCCGGGCGAGTTTGTTCATCGTCTGGCAGCGGCAACTTCCCGCTCAGAGATTTTAGGGCTTCCTTTTGCCCGGGCCTTTCCGGCCCGGGTTTGCCAATAGACCAGAATGGGGCTCGCGATTGCAATCGATGAATAGGTCCCAATCAGGACTCCAACCACCAGGGCAAACGCAAAACCGTGGATCACGTCGCCCCCAAATAAGTACAAGGCTACCACCGCCAGGAACGTCAGCCCCGAGGTCAAAATCGTCCGGCTTAAAGTTTGATTGATGCTCCGGTTGACCAAGTCACTAAAATTCTCGCGCTTGTTCAAACGCATGTTTTCGCGAACCCGGTCAAAAGTCACGATCGTGTCGTTCATCGAATAGCCGACCAAGGTCAGCAACGCGGCGATGACTGAAAGCGTAATCTCTTTATTGAATAGAGAGAAAAAACCGATCGTGATGAGCGTATCGTGGAAAACGGCGATGACAGCCGACACCCCGTAGATCAGTTCAAAACGGAACCAAACGTAAATCAACATTGCCGCCAAACCCGCCAAGGTCACATAAACGGCCTGACGCCGCAAATCCGATCCCACCTTGGGTCCAACAATCTCTGTATTGCTAATCGCAAAGCCTGAAAGGTAAAAATCCTTTTCCAGGGCACTGAGCACTGCCGGGGTCACGCCCGGAACGCTCCGCAAGTTGTCGAAGTCACCGATCAAGCCGCTTTGGGGCGGGTGGTTGCGATAGTCAACCATCGCTTGGGCAAGTTTTTGATAGGTGTTCGTGGAAGCCTCCATGCCCTTCGCTGCCAATCCCAAAGGATCAGCCACCAGCAGGTGGTCCGCCACGGTCTGGGCGCTCGAATTATTGAAGTCCAGTTTCCCTGTAGTGCCGGCGCCGTAAAGGGTGGTAAGCGCCGTCACAATGCTCGTCTTACCGGCATCAACCGCCATCGCTCCCGAAGCGTTCTTTCCGAGAGGCACTTCAATCATCACCTGATGTTCAGCAGCAGTCCCAATGGTCTGAATGGTGGCCCCGCCCAACTTTTCCTGGTTGAGCTGGCGCCGAATCGCTTCAATTTGGGGTGTCTTGGCAAACTTGACCATGACCTGGGTGCCGCTACGGAACTCGATTCCGTAATTGAGTCCTCGGTGGATGGCAATCGAAGCCATGCCCGCTACAAATAAAACAAGCGAGCCCGCGATGAAATACCACTTCTTGCCCATCCAGTCGATCTTTGGTTCATGAAAAAACTCCATCGCTTATTCACTTTCCTCGCACAACATTGTAGACACCGCAGGGCCGCTTTATGTTCCAGAAATCTTGCTAGATGCTGAGCGCTTCTCCTTTTTCCCGCCTCGACAGAATGTAGTCGAAGATTGTCCTCGAAACGTAGACCGAAGTAAAGAGGTTTGCAACCAGACCAATGGTCAGGGTCACCGCAAACCCGCGAATCGGACCCGTGCCGAAGGTAAAGAGGATTGCCGCCGCCGCAACCGTCGTGACGTGCGTGTCGATGATCGTCTTAAAGGCGTGTTCAAAACCCCCCGCCACCGCTGCCCCAACGGCCTTGCCCAGGCGCAACTCCTCCCGGATGCGTTCAAAAATGAGAACGTTCGAGTCCACGCCCATACCGACCGTCAGAATCACGCCCGCGATACCCGGCAAGGTCAGCACCGCTTGGAGGTAAGCGAGCGCAGCGATCAAAATGACCAGGTTCAAAACCAGCGCTACGTCGGCGTTGATTCCGGCCTCGCGATAGTACACCAGCATAAAAATAATCACCGCCAGGAACCCTACGATACACGCTATGATGCCGTGACGAATGGAGTCTGCCCCGAGCGAGGGCCCCACGGTGTTTTCCATCAAGTAGGAAATGGAAGCGGGAAGCGCTCCCGAGCGAAGCATCAGGGCAAGATCAGAAGCCTGCTGCGTCGTAAAGGAGCCCGTAATCCTGCCAGAGTCTGTGATCTGACTCTGAATCACCGGCGCGGAAACAACTCGGTTGTCAAGGACGATGGCAAGCTGTTTGCCGATATTCTTTTGGGTCACTTCCCCGAAGCGTGCTGCCCCGTCGCGGGTCAAGTTAAAGTTCACACTGGGCTGCCCATTCTCATCCGTCCCCGGTTGCGCCCCGCTCAGGTCCCGGCCCGTCACGGCAGCCACCTGATTCACAAGGTACCAGACCTGCCCGCCCGATGAACTCTTGGAAGATTCCGAACTCCCCGGAATCAACTGTGTTCCCGGCGGCAGGACGCCTCCAAATGAAGACAGCGCAGCTTCCCGGGTCGGGTAAGGGCCGCCCCGCACGATCTTCAACTCCAGCATCGCGGTAGCCTGGATGATATCTTTGACGCGCGTGGGATCGTCCACCCCCGGAAGTTGAACGACCAATTCGAAATCACCCTGGCCGTAATCGGCAACCTCCGGCCCGACAATCCCCAAGGCGTCAACGCGCCGGATGATCGTGCTTCTCGATTGATCGAGCGCTTGGTTGCGAATCTGGGCCACCTCGCTGACCTTCATCGAAAGCAGCCGCGAAGTGGGATCCCCAGGAACCCGGGCAAGGTTCCAGATCGAAAATTGCTCGCCGACCAGCGCCTGCAAATCGCCGGCCTTGGAGTCCGGAACACCCTTAATCAAGATCGAGGAGATGCCCTGCCGCTGAATCTCGGTGAAGGAAATGTTTCTGGAGGTCATCTCGTCGCGGAGCCGCTCAAGCGCCTGGTCGGTGGTGACCTTCACGGCATCATCCACATGGATCTGCAGCACCAAATGAGTGCCGCCCTTCAAATCCAGTCCCAGGTGGATGCGGCTTGCGAGATTCTGTTTGAGTTGCTGGACGTTCTTGGGAAAACCTGTCAAGCCCAGGATACAGGCAAGCACGACAACTAGAATGAATAAGAACCGATTTCGAACCCTATGTTCCATGGATCAAAGTCCCCGTGTCCTCACCTCGCCGGATCCTTTATTTATTTTTTTCCTTTGCAGGCTTTTCCTGTGCCGCGCCTTCTTGTTCTGGACCTTGCACGCCGGTGATCGCCGAGCGAGCGACGTCAACCTTCACCTGGTTCGCGATCTGCAGTTGTACGATATCGCCGTGAAATCCCGTAATCAACCCCCAAATGCCCCCGGAGGTCACAACCCGATCCCCGGTCTTAAGGTTGGAAAGCATACTCTGAGTCTTGCGGCGGTTGCGTTGCTGCGGAAGGATAACGAGGAAATACCAAATGAGGAAGAGCGGAGCAAACAATAATAGAAACTGGGTCAGCGCCCCGCCCGCACCGGGGTCCGCCGCCAAAACGATCCTATTGACTGAAAAACACCCGACCAATATCGAGCCGTCAGAATTAAGATAAGGGATGAGATATCCCGGACTTGGTAGGCGACATTAACAAGGTTCGCCGGTCTTTTCTTTTCGACTTCGCTTGTATTGAGAGGAAATCCGACTACGACTCCGCACGCACCCGACCCAGGAACTTCCCAAACCCCCCGGAAACAATAGACTGCCTGACTTTGCGCATCATGTCAAGGTAAAACCATAAGTTGTGATAGGTTGCGAGCGTGGCCGCGGAGATCTCGCGCGCCCGAAACAGGTGCCGAAGGTATCCTCGGGAATGCCGCCGGCAAACCGGGCAGCCACACGCCGGGTCCAAAGGCCCCGGATCGTGAGCATAGCGCGCGCTCTTGATCGCAAGCTTGCCCGCGGATGTAAAGACGCAGCCGTTGCGGGCATTCCGAGTCGGCATCACGCAATCGAACATATCGACGCCCAAGGCGACGCCCTCGACAAGATCCGAGGGCGTTCCGACCCCCATCAAATAGCGAGGCTGATTCTTGGGTAACAGACGGGTGGTCTGCTCGATCGTGCTATACATCTCCTCCTTAGGCTCGCCCACCGACAGGCCTCCCAGCGCGTAGCCGTCAAAACCAACCTCGACAATTTCCGCCGCGCTCTCCTGCCTCAAGCTCCGGTCAGTTCCGCCCTGAACGATCCCAAAAAGGCTGGACCCTAGTTCCGTGTTGCCGGGTTCCGGGCGTGACATTGTTTGATCGGCGTTCGCCGCAAAGAATTCCTTCGAGCGGCGCGCCCAGCGCCCTGTCAGCCGGACCGCGCGTCGCAGGCTCTCGTGGCTGGAGGGATATTCAACACATTCGTCGAGCGGCATCAGGATGTCCGCGCCCAGCGCCAACTGGATTTCCACGGCCTTCTCGGGCGAAAAGAAGTGCGGAGAACCGTCCAGGTGCGACCGAAACCTAAAGCCGTCTTCCGTCACCCGGCCCAAACCCTTAAGGCTCATCACCTGAAACCCGCCGCTATCGGTCAAAATCGGATGCGGCCAGCTCATAAACCCATGAAGACCGCCAAACTCCCGAACCGTTTCGTGGCCCGGCCGCAAATAGAGATGGTAGGTGTTGGCCAGGACAACCTGCGCGCCGGCCTCCTCCAACTGAACCTGAGTCATGGCCTTCACGGCCCCCGCCGTTCCCACGGGCATGAAGACCGGCGTCTCGATATCCCCGTGCGGGGTATGCAAAATTCCCGCACGCGCTCCCGTGGTTTCATCTTGCCCGACAATCGTGAACTTCAGTCCCATATCTTTTCGTATTGCTCAAACGGCGCCGCAAGGCTGGAATTTTGCAGCCTGCACGGATATTGACGCTGATGGGATCGAAACGTCACTGGCACCCTGAAGCGGTGTGCAGGCCGGCCCCTGTGGGCCCGAAATTGACGGCCAGAATGCTCGATCTAAGTGAACAAGGCAAACCCTGCTTTCGCCACAACCAGGATCATCCAAAGCCCAAAGTAGATGAAAAAGATCGGCCGGCTCTTGACGGCTCCTCCGGAAACACGCGACAACCCGATGGCAAGCAAAATCATGAACCACAAAACAAAAATGTCGAATGAACTTGCCAGCGCCAGGACAGCGCGCGAGGTCTCCCGGGGGTTCAGGAAAAATCCCGGATTGCTCGGAACAGGACTCTGGGGATTGAAATGATCGGGATCGCCGAAAAGCATCACGGCTATGGCCATCACGCCCGCCAGGACGCTCGGCAGGTCGGCATAGCAGACCACCGAAAAAACCTTCTTGAAACCCGCGTGGACACCAAAGATGCCGTTCAACACGATCAACCCAATCCCCGCCATCGCAGCCAGGAAGATGGGCACTCCAAAGAGCGCGCTCAGGTGCGCGAAGACACTCGCAATCGCCGCACCTCTCTCGATGGCCTGGTTGATTTGCGCGGGACTCAAGCTGGAAGCCTGCCTGCTTTGCGCGATTGAGGCATAGATGATCCGCTGCATGCCGATCTTGGAGAGCATCGTTTCGGTGACGGCCACCGAAACGAGAATCAGCAGCACGAGCGGGCCGATAAAGTCCGGCTTGCGCGCGATGTCCTCAAACACCTCGCCGGGCTCGGTGAAAACTCCTATGACGCGCCGCAGAAAGGGTTTCGAACGCCCACCCTCGCCGGACTGCGGTGAAGTGTTAATGTCGTTCATGGAAATTTCCTTTCCATGGGAGAGTTCAAATTCCTCCCAGCCTATGCCCATGACTCATTGAAAGCGCCTGACATCGATAGCAGCAACAAGGAAATCAGTTGCCGGGTTTGGCGAGCGCCCGGCAGCGGTCGCAATAGCCGCCGGCCTCGATGCGCACGACTCTGATCTGAAAGCGCTTTTTGCGTTCAATCTGGCCTTTGAGCCGCTCAAAAAGCGGACTCTCGAATTCCTGGATTCGGCCGCAGTTAACACAAGTCAAATGGATGTGATCGCGCATCGTACGAGCTTCGTAGTAATGCTTTTCCCCTTCCAAATGCATTAAGTCGAGCTCATCAACCAAGCCATGCTTTTTTAACATGCCCAGGGTGCGATAGACCGTAACCTTATTCAGGGTCGGATCCTCAGCCCGAGCCCGCTCCCACAGCATGATGGCGTCCATATGCCGGTCCGCGCTCTGGATAATCTGGACCAGCAGCCGCCGTTGCCGGGTCATCCGGACCCCGCGGGATATGAGCTCCCGCTCCAGGGCCCGGCGAACTGAGTGCGATTGTGCCACGACACTAATCTCTCGAAAATAAAGTTTGCAGATAAGAACGACAGCTTAACTGACCTATCGAACCCGGGCAGAAACTATCTGTGCCATCTTACACCGACTTGGCCATTGCCGTCTCCGCAACCAAACGCCTGGAAAGAAACCTGTCCGTTCAATGCCAAATGCCGCTCCTCGGCTCAGGAATGTCGCGATCGGATGTTTTTAATTGACAGAGAAAGCGGCCTTCCATAAACTCCCATCTTATTGCAATTGAGTTGCAATACAAACCTGCGCCCTATCGGCGGCGGCAGTTCTCCGCTAGGGCTTAAGCGGTTGTCAGAAGTTAGAGATAACCGCTGTTTTATGCAGACACTAAAATATGGAGAAAAACAACTTGCTCCTGGCGTTGTGCACAGAAATGGAAATGATAGTGATGCGGCTTCACAGGAAGTTGCAAATCATTTACATAATATTCTCGCATCTCCGCTTCCGTCTCCTACTCTCGATGCTCATGGTTCTCGCGCCCTCCCTGCTGCTGGCCCAAGAGGGTCCGTACTTTGTGACTTACGATCATCACATGGAAGAACCCGGAAACCTGGAACTTTCCACCAATGCTGTTCTTGGCTCCTCGCCCCGGGCCGGGAACAGCTTTATGGGGAACTGGACGGAGTTTGAATACGGAATGAAAGGCTGGTGGACAACAGAGTTTTACCTCGACGATCAATCCACCTGGGGGGAGAGCACCGTCTTCACGGGCTTCCGGTGGGAAAACCGCTTCCGGCTTCTGATGGGCGAACATCGAATCAATCCCGTTCTCTATGCCGAGTATGAAAACCTGAGTGGAGCCGACAAAACCTTCAAAGAAGTGGTGGGATTCGATTCGGGGTTCGACAACGCTGAACCGAACTCCCAGACACGCCGCGAAACCCAGCGCGAACTTGAAACCAAGCTGATTCTCTCGAGCGACTTCAAGGGCTGGAATGTTGCAGAAAATTTTATTGCGGAGAAGAATCTGCCCAGTAACAACGCTTGGGAATTCGGGTACGCCGTTGGCATGAACCGGCCTCTAGCGTCCGCCGCAAGTCCCTACCCCTGCAGGTTCTGCCGGGAAAACTTCCGCGCCGGCGTCGAACTCTATGGCGGGCTCGGCACCCGGCAACAATTCACTCTCCGCCAAACGTCGCATTACATCGCCCCGCTGCTGGCGTGGGATCTCCCGAACGGCATGACGTTGCGAGTCTCGCCGGCCTTTGGCCTGACCCGAAGCAGCCATCCTTTTATGATTCGCATGGGTATCAGTTATGAAATTCCAAACTTCGGCCGGAGGGTTCGGGAGTGGATCCAATGATCATCATTCGAAGGCCAGAGTCGAAAACAAAAGGCTCCATAGTGCGCCGAACGGTACAGGTTCTCATGGGATTTTCACTTGTGGCCGCTTTGGCGCTGGGGGCGCAAAAACCAAGGGAGCAAGAAGGGCCTGCGGCCCGGTTGAGATCGGCTCCCGCTTCCGCGCGATCGTTGAAAAATCCATTTGCGGGCAATCAGCTCGCCGCCCAGGCCGGCCGCAAACTGTTTCTGCGCCACTGCGCGGAGTGCCACGGACAGCAGGGTTACGGCATTGGACGCGCCGCCGATTTACACTCCCCCGCTGTTCAAAGCGCCCCGCCCGGATCCCTTTTCTGGGCGATCCGCAATGGCCGGCTTCCGAAGGGCATGCCTTCCTGGTCCGGCCTGCCCAACCAGCAAATCTGGCAATTGGTTACCTTTGTGGAAACGCTCAAGGACAACGCAAAGAAGTAAGGCCGGAGGTTTTCCGGCCCTATTCTCTACCCTCAGTCGTGCACGGCGGCATCGAGGAAGGCGCGCAGTTTTCGGCTGCGCGAGGGGTGGCGCAACTTGCGGAGCGCCTTGGCTTCGATCTGCCGGATTCGCTCGCGCGTCACGGCAAAGCTCTGGCCCACTTCCTCAAGCGTGTGCTCGCTGCCATCGTCAAGGCCAAAGCGCATCTTGATGACCTTCTCTTCCCGGGGAGTCAAGGTTTTGAGAACCGATTCCGTCTGCTCCTTCAGATTAATGTTAATCACCGCCTCGGCGGGCGAAATGACGCCGCGGTCCTCAATAAAGTCACCCAGATGAGAGTCTTCTTCCTCCCCGATCGGCGTTTCCAGCGAAATCGGCTCCTGGGCAATTTTCATAACCTTCCGAACCTTGATGACCGGAATGTCCATGCGCTTGGCGATTTCTTCCGAGGTCGGCTCGCGGCCGTATTCCTGCACCAATTGCCGGGAAGTGCGAATCAGCTTGTTAATCGTCTCAATCATGTGCACGGGGATTCGAATCGTGCGGGCCTGATCGGCGATGGCGCGGGTAATCGCCTGGCGAATCCACCACGTGGCATACGTCGAGAATTTATAGCCGCGCCGATACTCGAATTTGTCCACCGCCTTCATCAGACCGATGTTACCTTCCTGGATCAAGTCGAGAAACTGCAACCCGCGATTGGTGTATTTTTTGGCAATCGAGACAACCAGCCGGAGGTTGGCCTCAATCAGTTCGCGCTTGGCCGCCTCGGCCGCCATTTCACCCGTCAGGATGTTCTGAAACGTTCGGCGAAGTTCGGCGGCCGTCGCCTGATTCTTTTCCTCGATTTCAGCCAGCCGGGTTTTCTCCTGCCGCAGTTCCTTCTTCAGATCTTTGCCGTCGTTTCGAGCCGCGTCAACGCGTTTTCCCAGCCGCAACACTTCACGCTCGATGGGCCGCACCTCATCGACCGACTGCCGGATCGTTTCGATAAGCCGTTTGCGCTCCGTGTGGGTGAATTCAATCGCCCGAAACAATTTGGAGATCAGGATCCGGTGGCGGCTGACAGCCAGATGGTAGCGGCGGAATTCCCTTCCCCGCCGACTGCGCGGAATTTGATCCCGCTTGCCTTTTAACTGCATCAGCTTCTTGTTCAGGCGCTCCATCTCATCGATGGTTGCGATCAGCTCCTTGGCCCGGCGCGCGACGCTTTCCTCGGTAAGTTCATCGTCGTCAAAAACCACGATTTCTTTGATCGATCGGCGTCCCTCTTTCAGGTCCCCTCGCAAGGCAAACAATTCCAGGATCACAATCGCGGAGCGGGAAAGAGCCTTCAGAACGCTGAGCTGGCCACGCTCGATCCGCTTGGCGATTTCGACTTCACCTTCGCGGGTCAGCAGGGGAACGGTTCCCATCTCGCGCAGGTACATGCGGACCGGATCGTTGGTCTTGTCCATCGCTCCGGGCGTCAAATCGAGATCCTCAGCCGCCTCCTCGAGCTTGGATTCATCATCCTTGTCCGTCACAACGTCTTCGGATTTTGATTTTGGAGATTCGAGCACCTCAATGCCCGCGTTGTCGAACATCGAAAGCAGATCATCGAGATCCTCGGCGGTATGAACGTCAGAGGGAAGGAGTTCGTTAACCTCGTCGTAAAGGAGGTAACCTTTTTCCTTGCCGAGAGTAATCAGTTTACTGACTTGATCAAACTTATCATCAAATGCCAAAGCTTTTGCCTCCGTATCGGAGCAGGTGCAGGTGGGCACCGTCCGCCCGCAGTGGAGAGAGCCCGCAATCAGCCGAGCCGTTTCCCTCGGCCCTTTCAAACGCGATGCGGCGAGGAATAAGCTCCAAGAACCAGCGGCCTCTATTATAGATTAGATGTAATAGTACACGATTTCGTTGGAATTTTGTTTCCGATTTTTCAATTCTCCCTGATCCTTGCTAACTCCTTCATCAATAATACCTTGTTCTCGTTGAGCGTGGCAAGCCGCGGCCAATCCTGGTCTCGGCCCGCCGCTGCAATCGCGGGATTCAGGGCTCCTAATTCGCGCTCAATCTTCCTTCGGCGCAACGCGGCGCAGTATCTTGAAGCATCTTCAGGGGTTGGAACCTCTTCCGGAGTGAGTAAACATTCATGGACCAATTGCTGGTTCTCGGAACTCAACACTTCTCCCAAGCGGTGGACCTCCACCCTCTCCCCCGCTTTTCGGATCTCCAGCATTTTTCGAAAGACGTCCTTGGTCACCAACCCTTCTAAAAGGCCTTCTGACACCAACCCCGGCAAAAAATCGTCCAGCACCTCTTCATTTTCCAAAAACAAACGGAGCAGTTTCCGCTCCGTCTGCGTCGCCGCATACTCCCGCGCCCTGCTCACTGCGGGACGCCGCTCGACGGCCGCGCGCTTCAACTCTTCCCGGAGCAGGCGATCGTCCACGAGCGCCCGCGCGGCTAGACGGTCGGTCAGTTCCCGGCGCATGATGGGGTTCGGAACTCTGGCCAGATAAGGAAGGACCGCATTGGTGACTTCGAGCTTCCCTTGCGGGGTGCTGAGACCGTGCTGGACGACGGCGCGGTCCGTCACATAATCGATATAACCGGGAGCCGCCGCGAGCGCCCCGCGGTATTTCGCGTCCCCGTGCTTCCGAATAAAAGAGTCCGGATCAAGCCCGCCCTGAAGCGTCAGGACTTTTACTTCAAACCCTGCCTCCAGCAAGGCGTTCAGCGAGCGCTCCGTAGCGGCCATCCCGGCCGAGTCCGGATCGTAATTCACGACCACCCGCCGGGCATACCGCGCGAGCAAACGAATCTGGGTCTCCGTCAGGCTGGTTCCGCAACTGGCAATCACATTCTCAATGCCGCAGGAATCCACGGCAATGCAGTCCATATAGCCTTCCACCAAAATCGCATAGTCCTGCTTGCGAATAGCCTTCGCAGCGTGGCCCAGGTGGTAAAGCACCCGGCTCTTCGTGTATATCGGCGTTTCCGGCGAATTCATATACTTCGGCTGCTCATCACCGAGAGCGCGGGCTCCAAAAGCGATCGCTTTTCCGCTTTCATTGGCGATGGGAAAGATAATTCGGCCGCGAAAGCGGTCGAAATACTTACCCCCTCCGCTTTCCCGCAGAAGCAGCCCGCTCTTTTCAAGGAGGCCCGCATCGAACCCGGACGTCGTTAGGTGCCGCGCCAGAGCGTCACCCGTCCGCGAGGCATAACCCAGGCGAAACCGGCCGATCACCTCATCCTTTAGTCCTCGATCCATCAGATAGGCCCGCGCCGATCTTCCTTCAGCCGTGCCCGTCAGTTGCGAGGCGTAAAACTTGCCGGCCGCCTCATGAATCTTATAGAGCGCCGTCCGCTCGTGGGACTTGGAATTGCCCCCCGCCGGCGCAGTCTCGCGCAAGGTAACGCCCACCCGCTCCGCAACGCGTTCGAGTGCTTCAGGGAAAGTCAAGTTGTCAACAAGCATAACGAATTTGAATACGTCTCCTCCCACCCCGCAGCCGAAACAGTGAAAGATCTGCTTCGACGGGTGAACGGCAAAGGAGGGAGTCTTTTCCTGATGGAACGGGCAGAGTCCCATCAGGTTTGCGCCGGCTTTGCGCAGTTTGACGTAATCGCCGACAATCTTTACGATATCGGCCGCCGCCCGAACTTCTTCAACCTGACTCATGGCCCTTCGGAGATCGGTATCCCCATTAAGCTTTCGATGTCCGTGATCGACTGCGTGATGCCGGTTGCAGCCTTCTACTCTCGCCTATCGACGCGCTCTTCAAATTAGATCAGATTCGGGTGCCGGAGGTTACAGCTTCCACAGCGGAAAGTCTACTTAGGGAAGAACTAACTGACCCGGTGAAGGCTTTTGGAGTTCTTCGGAATTGAACTGGCTCCGCAGCAGATCAAGGTAAGCCCGGCCTTTTGGGCGGCCGTTCGAGCGGGTGGCCCCCAATTGCGTGAGGAAAATCAGCACGTCCCGAATCTCGCTGTCGCGAACCGTCGCGATTCCCGCGTTCCGGCTCTCCGCCTTCTTGAAGTTTTCAATCGCCGCTTTCAAGGCGTCGTAGATCCCTCGCTGCACCAAATAACCCGGAGGCTTTTCAAAATAAATGCCGTTGGAAAGAGTCTGGTAAGTTTCGGCGAGAGACTGGAGCGACGCGATAATGTCAGGATCGGTGAGCGCCGCATTGTCTCTTGCGTGGAGGCAGACGGCGTAGCCCAGCGCCAAGACCAGCGGCTCGTGCGCGGCCACAAAAGAAGATGGAATTTCCCTTCCGGCAAACGGAACGGCGGACCAGTCGATTTCCCGGCGCTCGATTTCATGCCGGCGGCTTTCCACGAGATAAGGGCAGTCCGACGGACAATCAATCGTTACTTCGCGCTCCGTGCCGCAGCAGACTGTGCAAATGCTTTCCACCTTGGCCGGGCAATAACGCTTCGCTTTTCTCTTTTCACAAATGGGACAAGTCAAACGATGGTTCCTGGCTGCAAATTGCCGCCCGCTGCAGGCGAGCCTAAACTATTCTATGCAATTCCGGCGCCCGTGGCAAATTCAAGGTGGGCACAATGTGGAAGTCGAAACCGAAACGAGACTTTGCGCCCTCCGCGCCTCTCATTCTTCGCAGCAGGGGTAGCCGCGACGGTGTTTTGCCCCTCGCGGGATTTTCCGCCGCCACAATTCGAGAACCCGCGACACACACAACAGTGTCGCGGCTACCAGATGCATAAGACCATCAGGCGGTGGAGACGCGGCGTAATCGCACACGTCGCAAAGAGCAGCGACGTATGCGCCATCCGCCTTCGGGAACGTTCAAGCCGCCTGCCCCCTGCAGAGGCCAAACTTGGGGCCTGCCTTCGTTTACTTACTGGGTAATAACCCCAATGAGGTCCATTAACAATTGGGGTGTTGCTTTTTACCTTGACAGCTCGCCTCGCCGCCACTAAAATTCCCCCCCCACGTGCCGCTACAGGTAGTCCGGTTCCCGGTGTTCCACCTGAGCCGTCTCAAGGCGAGCACGAATCCACAAGAACAAGAAGCAGAGGAGAACAGAGATGAAATTCTTAAAAGGACTTCTAGTGTAGTGCGTCTAACGCTTCTTTACATTTGGTGACTTTCGTCAGGATTTGTTCGACCGGGGCACTCCAGACGAAGACGCGTGGATTTTGGTTATGACCGCCGATGTAATCCCCAATGGCCTGG